>Ga0123354_10011343_pt1 | contig 13758 bp, 9 predicted proteins | sample TergutLab28metaG_2_FD_97872 | JGI IMG/M metagenome (GOLD analysis project Ga0123354, IMG submission 97872) | Labiotermes labralis P4 segment gut microbial communities from Petit-Saut dam, French Guiana - Lab288 P4 | ecosystem: Host-associated > Arthropoda: Insects > Digestive system > Gut ... | reverse complement strand
TCTGGCCAATATCTCCGTAACCATTGAACTTTGGATATAGGTGTTTTGGGTTATATCGGTATAGTTTGACCTAAGGAACACTCTCCCGAAGTTACGTCCTTTCCTCCTGGGACACCCTGTATATAATTTATAGGAAAATCACAAAATAAAAATGACACAGAAAAGTTGCAGAAGGATCTGGACACCTTGGGGGAATGGGAGGTAGAAAATGGGATGAAAATAAATCCTGGTAAAAGCAAGGCAATAAGATTTACAAGAGCTCGGGTTAAAAATCCACTGGGTTACTCTCTTGGTGACCACAAAATTCTGGAAGCGAGCAGTTGTAAATACTTGGGAATTATCTTACAAAGCGATTTAAACTGGGTGGACCAAGCGCAAAGAGCCTGGAAGGCACTTCACTTTGTAATGTGTGTTCTCGAAAAAGGAAATAGGAATACAAAAAGTTTAGCCTACACATCACTGGTATGTCCTATTCTTGAATATGGGTCTGCATGCTGGGATCCATGCAGAGAAGGACAGATAAATGCATTAGACCGAGTACAGAAGAAAGCTGCTTAATTTACAAATCATATGAAGGATTCTGACTGGGAAACCTTGGCTCAGCGTAGGATGCTAGCACACTTGTGCACTTATTAAAGCACATTCTGGGGAATGGGTTTGGAAAGCGAAGGCCTTACTATTTGAGTAGGGTAGATCATGATCTGAAAATTAGGGACAGGAAGCAAAGAATGGATATCGGGAAGTATTCCTTTGTAAATAGGACCTTAAAAAACTGGAACCAACTACCTGCATTAGGGATTTTCCTTTGTAAATCTAAGATTTTTAGAAACAGTTAGGAAAGCAATTATAACGAGGTGAAATGAAAGGAATTGAAGTGTGACGAAAATCATCTAAAAGTGCAGTGAAGTGAAGTGAGGTGAAGTGTAGTGATATGAGGTGAAATGGAGCAGTAGGAAATTTAAATGTGGTTAAGCCAAATGAGAGGGTAGTGAAGTGTAGTTGGGTGAAGTTTAAATGTGAGGAAGTGAAGTGTCAACAAGTGTAGTGAAGTGGAGTTAAGTGTAGTTGGGTGAAGTGTAGTGAAGGTCTTTGTAACAGGGTGTCTAACATTATTAGAAGATATACAGATCAATGAAGTTTGTTGCTTATGTGGCTTTTTCATTTATCACATTCTTTCATGTTCTTTTGGTTCCATTTTTTTTATCACTGTATATATGGTTTACGTTTTGTATGCTTTTGTTTATTTTTGTAAATTATGTATTTTTATTGTTATGTTTAAATATTCTTATTGTTATGTATGTTCTATTCTGAATATTCTGTTTTCATCATGCTAACTGGCACTCTTTGGCTATCCTGACCGAAGTTTTTCCATGCTCTTTCCTCAGTTGTAAGGCAAATGCCAGGGCATAACTCGCAAAGACCCGTACTCTTCCCAATTAGGCTATAATTTTTACACAGTTAGTTCACTGTTAGTTTTATTTTGACCACTCTGGGTTCGAATCCCAGAAAGCCTTCCAACCAAAGTTGTTAATTGTGTTGTTCTATGTATTGTTGAGTAAATGTGCACTGTACTGTACTACTGCCACCTGGTGTCAACCCAATTGCAGTTAACAAATATATCATATCATATGGCCTTGGTGTGTAGTAGGCTACATTACCTTGGTTTGTGTAAGTACACTCTATGACGTTCACACAATGATGAAATTGCCTAACGACGCATTTCTCATTATGTACCTCATCATTAAGTGATACATGACTGTACATACCAATGCTTTGGGTAAACCTGCTACTTGCCATCACATCCCAAAGGACCGCACAATAATATTCATGAGTAACAGTATTACGAAACTTATTCTTCTTCTGAAAATGCATTTTGCAATTTTTTGCTGACACTCTTCATTCTTCCAACAAATTCTTTGCAATTTCTTTTATTCTTTATAGACTCATGTAATCAGCAGTAGCTACATTTTGAAGAAGTCATGAAATCCAGAACACAAACAGTAGAGACGCAGAAACAGGATATGTAATTTAAAATCCCCATTTTTCATTTTCTTCCTAAACTTTCAGTGCACTCTTGTGACAGAAATGAACAATAAAGAAGTTCGAAAATGTATGATCAGAGCAGCAGTTCTTATAATTCACTCTTGTTTAATAATCTCACAAACCATAAAACTTATAAAAATGTAATGGACACGAACCATGTTTCATTTTTCTCTATAATTCTTGTTTGAAAGATCCTTCATGCCCATATATATGGTTTAACTCGGTTATAACGACCTCAGTTTGTGTGACGCTTCATCTACAGCATTATATGTTCAGTGGTACCAACTAATTCCCAATAAGGCATGAGATTTTCCGACTTGCTTAATACAACATACATAAAAGAATCTACCTTCTTGGACATAATGACACTGTCAGTCCTTGGTTCCAATATAATTTTCCAAGAAGTAAACTATTTTGAGAATTCTACCATGTCCTCGTCCTTGAGAGGCCAAGCCCTCTATGCTTTCAGGTTGCTACACAAATTCCAGGCCTGGAAAATGACAGTAGTAATGGTAATTCATTTTGTGCATAAAGCTGGCCTCTACATTTCTTCTCCTGCAGTTAGAAGGAGACAGGTAATGTGATAACATGACTACAGTCACGAATAAAAGGAAGGTTTTGAGCATCAAAGGCAAAGTTAAAGTAATACGACAAACAGATAATGGAAAACAGAAAGCTGACATGTGATGGGAATTTGGTTTTATAAATTCTACAATCCAAATTATTTTGGAAAAACAGAACTAAAGTTAGTAGTGTGTTTGAACACAAAATATTGAGAATAAAGCAATTTTGAAAGCCTGAATGAAGTGATGTCAATGAGGCTCTGCTTAAAGTGGTATACGCAAGGAAGAAGTGAAAATGTAACAATACGCAGTCCACTTCTCATTATCATGTTTGTTATTCCTAAATTTTAATTGTAAGTTATTGTATCTTTTAATATAAACCTGTATGGAAATTTACAATTATAAGAGTAATTTTTATTATTTCTAAATGTTAATTGTAATTTAAATTTGAAACAGATTATAACGTTAACATTAAGTACTATGCCTGCATGCCTGAATTTTGCCTTGAAATATTTTTCCTTCACTTTTACCATCTACCTCGCTTTCAGCGACAATCGTTTATAATGACACAATTTCTTCGGTCCCTTCAATGACATTATAACTGAGTTTAACTGTATTTGACAAGTTTCACATATGATCACCTGTAGGCTTTAGGCTCAATAAAGACAGGGAAATTCTCCATGGGGACATGAGGCTCTCACATCAACGAATACTAAGACAACTATCTTGTGGGATTTGTCATCATGTAGTATGGTACACAGGGTCTTCCATAACGTTGGTACCTATCTACTAAAATATAAAAATACATGACGTGTCTATAAAGGTGATCGTAATATAATCTGCTAGAATAAGATTCTTTGCCAAGATGTTAGTTACGTAGTTATGTATTTAGTTCGTTAGTTTGGTTGTTTGTTTGGTTGGCTAGTTGGTTGGTTGGTTGGTTGGTTGGTTGTTTAGTTGGTTGGTTGTTTTGTTGGTTGGTTGGTTGGCTTGTTAGTTAGTTAGTTAGTTACAGGTTCCAGCGACCCATTCTACTCACCAGTTAGGACTGGCTGTTGCTTAATATTGAGACAGGAACTGGTATCTGTGCCATGCACTGGCTTTTCAAAGAGAGCTGGTGTCACCAACCGAGACAGCATGGGACCTGAAACAGTCAGAGTTTGATTATTAGCAATGACGGAGGAAAAAATCACAGAACAATGGACATTCAATAAGAAATTTATGTATATATTCATTTGAATGCTGACATCTGTACACAAATTCCATCAGAAAGGAAGAATTGTACATATCTTTAAAACATATTTCAATGACCTCAAACTGTCACCATGTTCATAATGTTAATGCACAAGCAAATACCTACATCATAACCAATCATCCTTCTTTGTTTTCCTTCATCATTTCCACTTTATGTGTGTCACGTAGCAGCCATGCCTACCGATCAGTTTTTGTCTTCCCAAATTTACTTTTCCTCCATTTCTCCCAGTCTTTCTTCCTTCTGTGTGACATTTAACCTACCTTCAGGTACATGAATTTCAAACTTCACAGGTTTCAAGGAAGGAGGCAGAACACTTGTCTGTGGGGCTGCACTGGCAAAGGTACTGCCCTTCATTGGCAATCTGTGCAAGATGGAATTAAGCAACAGTAAACATATGCATTCAATTTTAATTTTAAGACAATTTTTGGCACATTCACACTGAGAAGTTGCAAAACTGCACCCATTAGCTTCACCATGTCTGAAGAGACTGGTCTCCTGGGCCATAACATTATGTCACAGGTAATTTAACATATTCTGACATTTTGAATGAACATTGCACCTACATCTTTAAAGGTTGGTAGGTCCTAGAAACACTTCATTAAGTCTATCTCTTTGTTCATCCACATGAAAGAACTCAAGAACCACTGGGCGCATTTTCATAAAATTTATTATCAGGAACATTTACTAAAATTTCTCAACATGTTCCAGTTCTGGTTAAAAGTCAACAAAACAGTTCACTTTAAAAATGATAAAGGACCATACATTAAATTCTTTCACCCCACACATGTTGCAAGCAGTGACACATCCCTAAACAAGAGTTGTTATTCTCACTAGTTTAACTAGAAAAAATGTTTACCACCTATTCAACATACATTCCTTGGAAAGATGTGAAAAATTGTACATTCAAAGAACAAACAACATGAATATGTATGGTGTCAGTGTAAAGACAAAAAAATAACAAACTCTAACAAAGCACAATTCTGGTTGGGCCATAAAGGGTTAATAATATCAGAATTTCCCAAAATGCCAAATCAAGGTCCTTTACTGCCAACTAAGGGCCTTATTTTACCCAATCTCAGTTTAGATGTAGCTGAGTGAAACAGTAATGCTCCAGTTGCCCTTACCCACTGTATATATCAGGCAAGTTCCTGGTTGTTTTGAATGTAACAGTGTGAAAATAAATGGGTACCACTACTGGTAATCAGCCAGTAACAAACTTTGGATTATACAGAACTACAGCAACCAACAAATGCACATAAAATGACTAAAAATCATACATAATATATAAAATTCCTACATGTTTCAGTGCCAAGGCACCATCTTCAGGGAATCCAAAGTACAAAGGTGTCTTCACTTTTGAATTAGTCTCAATTTTCACTCACTTTTTGGGGAATTTTTGTAGTATTTGAGAGTTCTGTGGCTCCACTAGCTTCACTTTGTTCTGCGACTCCAAAAGACGACATCTCTCCCAAGCATTATCAACCTCCAGTGTCTGCAACCATACAAACATGAATATAACTATCTGGCTACATTAACTACAACCCATTAATGCATCAAATGTTACAGTACAAATGTCAGAACTCCTGCCTTGTATTCAGGTGCTCCTGGGTTCACACAAATGTATGCATGCTTCTTTCTGTATACAATTAAACTGTGTTGTACTGTGGCACTAAATGAAGGCCGGCCAGCTTACACACATGCATTATCCCTCAACTTCCCTACTTTCCCCTTCCCCCATGTAACCTACTTGGTAGTCCTTGTAATGCCTTACAAACATTACTTTGTAATCAAGATCTGACCTGAGCACTTCCAATTCTGTTGCAGACTGAGATTCTAAATTATGCTTTGATGGGTAGGGTTGTGAAATCAGGTACTTGCAAGTGTTGTGTGGCAGCTAGTTTAATTGCTATTTCTGTCTTTAGTTTATTGAGTTTTCTAACAACATCATGCAAACGTATGGTTTCATGTTTGTAAAGAGTGTGGAGCCTTTCTAGATTTATTTCTGGTTATTACTTTTGATGTTGAGTGGGGAATTTTCAGTCTTGTGTTCGTGGTGTGTGTGTGTGTGTGTGTGTGTTTGTGTGTGTGTGTGTGTGAATCAACTGATCAGCTGTAAGTATCTGACTACTGTAACTTCTGACTTATTTTGTAATAAATTGTAATGTTATTTGTTACTTACGTGATTCTTGGTCCTGACCTGACATAATTCGTGTGGTTCCCACTAGTGCTTATACAGATTCCCTACAAGCTTGCATGAGTTTTGTGTTGCAAATTGTGTACTGTTCAGCTAGAGAGAGTTACAGTCTCAAAACATATCAACTCCATTAAGAAAGGTTTCCTCTGAGCAGTTTACAGTTGCTCAGTCAGTCAAGTAATTCCCTACATTTATGAAACCCAAAGTTCATTATCATGTTCACAACATCCAAAACTGAATCCTATTCCAAGCCAGTTCAGTCCAATCCATCACTCAGCAAGGGTTACTAGAAATACTCTCACCCAAAACTGGAATGTGATGGGTGTCCATAAATATTTCCTCAACAACTACTACAAGATGCATAAACAAACTAACAAATAAGTTATGCAGTTATACTTCATGTAATAGCACTGTCAATAACTCAAAATATATAGTGTCAAATGGTATAGAGATTATTTCTATAGTAAAACCAACTGGGTGCACCAATGCATCAAATTTATTTTATTTTGGAATGACACTCTACATGTTTCGGTCGGTCTTTCCGTCCATCATCAGGAGTTCAAGACTCTATATACTGCAAGAGGCATTTGTCAAACAGATACCGCTGTCTGCTTGCTAGTGGGTACCTGCTAGCAAGCAGACAGCGGTATCTGTTTGACAAATGCCTGTTACAGTATGTAGAGTCTTTAACTCCTGATGATGGATGGAAACACCAACCTTAACATGCAGAGTGTCATTCCAAAATAAAATAAATATGATACATTGGTGCACCCAGTTGGTTTTACTATAGAAATAATATTACAATGCACAGCCCCACGAACATAAAAAAATCTATAAAGATTGTTGAATGATGAGTTGAAAAGACTCAGAGAGGAAGTTGTGTTGAGAAAATCTGATGTACTAACGCAGCATTTTCTTGGACAGAATGTATGGAAAATCAGAACAAACCTCAGTCAAGATAGCCGGTGTTGTAGGCAAGATTTGACGCAGTCACCTCCCAGAAGTGTTACCACTGCTTGAATCACTGACAACGTTTAAATCCCCATACGCAGACAACAATTTTTGCTTTACATAACCTTAGTCAATAAGTGGCTTACAAAACAGATGATTATAGAAATTAATTCTAACATGTGGATAAGTGCATGCTGCTTGAAGTTTTAGTGTCTGGGAACTGGGATTTTGAACTTCCTGCTTTGCTGGGTGGGCATCCCATATTTTAACATGGAGTTACAATTATTAGTACTGCATAAATAAAAGTCTCAGCCAGCTGAACCTTGCATGTACCGATCAAATATTTGGAAGCACAGCTATTTAATGTTAACTGTAACTTTATAACTAAGAAATACATCTCTCACCTTGAATTCAAGCTGAGTTCTCATGTGCTCTAGTTCTTTCTGCACATCCTTCATCTTGTCTCTGTACTCCTGTGCTTGGGATTCCATCACCTGTGCCTTCGTCAGCCGTTCTGTCTCAACTTCTGCATTCTTGCTATTCAGCTGTGTGCGAAGAATTGATACCTGTCAAGGATAAATATTGATTTAACCATGACTAGCCTTAGAATATAATAAATCTTGAATTACTGGAGAGGTTGTGAAATGATGGATAAAGTCAAGGCTTCTCAGGTACACCCTCACCTCTCCTTCCTTAGTAAGGACATGGTCCTGCAGCTTCTGGTAGGCCAGCCTCAGCTGCTGTAACTCACGAACAAGCAAATCTCTTCCATCAAGCTCATTAACTGGAAAACAAAGATCACACCTACTGAACACTGTTACTTGTTTCTGTATGCTACAGAACTGAATGTACAACTGAAGAGAAACAGGACAACAATGCTCTACCAACTGTCAGCTCTACAGACTATGAGGTAATATAAGAGGGTATGGTTCAAAAACTTGGGAATAACTAAACAAACAAATATTACACCCACAAAAGTAGTTAACCTCTGCAACATGTGTGACATCACAGGCTGTCAACCAAACCACGAATCCCACAGCTTGCATAATATGTCATTTGAAGTTCAAAGTTGTGCATACCATGCACTTAGAGAGAGCAGCATGAAAAGAAAGTCATCCTATGCAGGCATTGGTCAGTAGGTTAGCTCATGCTTAAAGCATGAAGAGCAAGATTATTCAGAGGTTCCACAGTGTAGAATGACATGGAAAGATGTCTGTGAATGAAACTGTGTTAAAGGTTGGTAAGGTATGATACTGGTATATACCACAGGGCACTCATGAAAAGTAACGACACCTTAGTCAAGATAGCCTGGAAATTGTATTGTTGGAATACAAGACAAAAATACTACATTTACTCAAACATACAATAGCCCTGCACATAACACAACTCCCTCCACAATATTAAATATTCAGGAAAATATCTCTACTGAAAGTGTTTAACTTAGTGCAAAATAATGCGACTCCCATTTTGTGGATGACTAAGTATGAAAAAAATTCTCATCTTACATTTGTGTACACCCATTATTATTATTATTATTATTATTATTATTATTATTATTATTATTATTATTATTATTATTATCATCATCATCATCATCATTATCATCATCATCATCATCATCATCATCATCATCATCATCATTAATTTCCATCAAATCCCCCAAGTAAGATACCATAACAAAACTGTGATGAGATAGCCACAGGGTTCCTGCTAGTTAAGGCATAATCACCTGTATTTACGTTTTTCAGTGAACTAGCTGAAGATGAAGATGGAATATTTACTGACGATGTTCTAGAGCTGGGAGAAACAGTACTTCTTTGTGCCATCTCCACCTGTGCCATTGATGGTGCAACATTTGTTGGCAAAGTCTCCACATGTTTTGATTTTGCAGTAACTGAAGAAGGAGCCTGAAAATCTTCTGAGAACAACTCTGGAGGTTTGGAAGAATGTGGTCCACTCTTTGACAAAATACTTGAAGGCATTCTTGTAGACGGAATTTTTCTTGTGTGTATTTCTGTCCATTTTGAGGTAGACAGAGCATTTTTGGTGAATGCTGCAGCTTGTTTTGGTTTAAATGTCTGCACCGTAGGTGTTCGGAACGGCTGCATTTTAGTATTTTCTCCTGTGTGTGCCTGTTCTCTGGTTCTGGATGGCTCTGGGATGGATGTCTTTAAATTAAAAAATAATGTTGTAACATTATCACATACGCACAAAAAATAATAAATTTGCACACTGTAGATTAGTGTTGCAACATGACAAAATTACCAAGTTAACCATCTGTGAGTGTGATGTATATTACCACACTATAAGAACTGATTTCATAAAAAAAGACTGCTTCTTGTGGAAGCTAAAAGCTGGCAGCCACTTCAGAAACTAACCACATTTTATGCTGCATGAAGATCTTGAATTTTCTCAGTCTGTCCATGCAAATGCTAAATAGTACCTTACAGTAGGATAGGGATGATTCTGTATTTTTCTGCATTTACTTTTTATAACCACATCATTGTTTTGTGACACTAAATAAAGTAATTAGTTCATAAAGTGTAACTAAATAAAAGAGGCAGAAAGGACAAAATGTATGTACAAGAAAGGAAACAAAACACAACCAAATGAAAGATACAATAACAAAACACAACTAAATGAAAGATATAATAAAGTAACTCCAATGTTAAGCTTTGCTTTAAATTTTCAGTAGGATATTCAGCATTATAAAATAGCTGAATATCCTACTGAAATTTTAAACTGATGTCATGATTACATGTAATGGCTTAAGGCAGATGTGAGAAGGTCATAATTGGTTTTAAGGTACTAATACATTTACTTGGGCAATGGCCCTTCTGAATATGGAATGGAAATATACAGATTTTTTTTATCACATAATGTCCTCACACTTCCACTGAGATTACGAGAACTCATTTCAAGTATGCCACTTTGATTGCAGCAGCTACTAACATACGTACTTTCCATTTCTCACTACAAGTACATCAACAAATACCCTTCCAGACCAAGTGCAAGCCACTTTTAGGATTGTGTGTCTTGCTGGATATGACTTTCAGCAGCAATCTGTGCTTTGGCCACAGAAATTAGATGTAAATTAAAGAAATGGAATAGCTCAGTTGGTATAGTGACTAGGCTATATGCTGGGCAACTGAGGCTTCAGGATTCAAATGCATGCAGATTTAACGCCAGTCCTTCATACACTTTCACGGCATGGTGCTTTACCTTTACCTTTATTCTTTGCACGCACAAATATCAGAGGTATAAAAAAAAAACTTACTACAAAAACACAAAAATATGTACGATCAAAGTGTGGCAATTTCTGCATACAGCACCAAGAGAAGTAACCTCTATAAAACCCCCACTCCTCAGCTTGTAAGGATAAAAACAGATGTAAAAAAAAAGAAGAAGAAATATGAGTAGAAAGAATTCACATGCGGCAATGGAGTCATTAAATTGTGGTACAAACCTTGGCAGTTGCCAAACTTCATTAGTTGTACACACCTGAGACAATGCCTGCGAAGCCAGCAAGAAGCATTCCTCCACAGAATTGGCATCCAGCTCATCGCCCCAGATATCATCCTCAACTCCATCTTGTTGTGGCATACAGTTTTCGGCAGGTCTTGGTTTCTTTGATGGAGGAAATGGGACTTTATGTTCCCTGTCTTGAAAGGAACTTTTACGAGATCCAGTCTGATGCACATTTTTAGGAATATTATTCTTGCTAAACATATTGTACAGTTTCGTTTCATGCTTGGATTTCTGTTGCGAAAACAAAATCAACATTACACCACACTGCATTCACACTAGTGACACTCTTGTTCTGTTGCAGGATTATTTATTTCATTTACCATATGAGAAATTAAAAAGAAAGTGCAGTGGGGTGTCTGAAGGAGTAAGTGTTGGTAAACTTAAGAAATCCACAGAATACGTGTGGTGCAATCAAATATTTTCTGTAGTGACAGTGAGATGGGACTACTGCTGTTAGTACTAACTTATACTGCTAGCCTGCTAAGTCAGTTCCTGCTTGGAATATGACTGTAGCATGTGTGATTGTTGACTAAGCCTTGTTAATTACAAGCATGTATCATTCTATTGTGATTCTGGTATATCTAGAAAATGGAAGACTTGAATGAGCAGTGTGTCTGCATCAAGTTTTGCTTCAAACTGGGGTAAAATGCAGTAAGCACATTCTAAATGTTTAAAAGTAGTGTTTGGATAGCTGAAAATAGGAATGACACACTTTATTGAGTGGTTTTCCAAGTTCAAAAGTGATGTGACTACAAGTCTTGTCTCATTCATGAATTGGGCCCAACACCTGCTGACTGCTGAACTGTACCATGAACTTTAACCATAACATTCTTTATACTTACACTGCCAAAGTTTCCTATCAGCAGTGCAGTACCAAGAGACCATTTTCATGACACCGCTACAACAAACAAATACAGATAAAAGAGAAGATTAGACTGTGGAATACAAATTAAATGTAAACAAAACTTTTGTCAGAAATGTACCATATGTTTCATGTTACAAAGCCAACTTCAGGTACCCTTTTTACAAATATACTGAAAGAAAAAATGTATACAATATTAAGATGTTAATAATAACCATAGAGATCTTAACGTTTTACAATGTATATGGTACATTTTAAACATTTGAGTTTGGGTTCAATTTTAGTGAAGTATTTTCAATAAAACATTTCTGTTAAAAGTGCACATACAAATGAGTTTGTTTAAGGGTTGTAGTACTCCATTTTAAATCTGGATTAAAATATAAATAACACATTTGGACAAAATATAACCCAAAAACCGAGTGTTCGGAGAATTTACCTTACACATTATAAAAGTCAGACCTCAGCTCTTATTAATAAAACCATAACGTTATATGCACAACATTTTTCTCTCAGTATTTAAAAAAAAAGAAAGTACCTCATGATTGCTTGAAAAGCTGAAAGACACAGTATTTTTCGAGGAATAAATATTTAGCCAACTTTCTAAGTTGTGAACGACGGTATTTCTTCTATCTGTAGTACAATCTGAACGGATTGTTCCTACCAAAAAACAAACGTGTGACATAACCTATCACGCACCATGGTAACTACTATGAACCACACAATGCATTCATATCTTAGTAAGATTCTGGAACAAACAGCTATTACTTCCCTAAAAAGCAATGACCGACCGATCTCAGTAATGTAGGCACGACGTGTTTGCTGTGAATATCCAAACTACAGGCTCGCCCCCAAATTGCGAATGATCACATCTTAGGCATCCGCATCACTCATGTATTACACCCAAAAGATGCATCCTTCGGGCAAAGACACTTAGTTTAAAGTGGCTTGAAATATATTAACCTGCGATGAACCAAACCTGTAATTTCTTAACGTTTGGAGTACGTAGTGTACTGAATTTCGAGCTCTTACTTCAGTGTCTTGTCATCAGCGGATACTAGATAAATCTGACGCTGTAAATGGGCAAAATTCAACTTCAAAATGTTGAATGATGATATGAAAATAAAAAATAAACCTCTAATAACTTAAATTTCCCACCATTACAGATATCCGTATGCTTCACTTTTCCTACTTCATTCGCACGACCACGGATCCTAGCACGAGTCACTGCACCGCTAGCAGTCTTTGATCGTCAACATAGTGTATGAAGCACTATGTACCTTATGTAAGTCTGCTGTATGTGGTTTGTATATCCCGAACCAGAACTCCCCCCCCCTCTCTCTCTCTCTCTCTCTCTCTCTCTCTCTCTATATATATATATATATATATATATACACACACAACTCTTCTCCAAAACGTCCAGAACAGCTCTGGGGCCTGAATAGTCTCCTATTTGGTGGGTTGTTTCTAGGGGTAAAGCAGCTGTGGCATGAAATTTACCACTCACTTCCATCCATACCTGAGGTTAGGAATGAGCAGAGCTATACCTCTGTACCCCCGTTGCTTGCATGGCATACACAGGGACAAGTTTGCCTTTTTTAGCATATGTGGTACTCATGTGAGTAACATGTGTTTTACGGATTTCACAAGAAAATGGTCACTCATCAGCAGGCATGCTGCATGCAAATGTCTCTGTTGGTGACAGATATTTAAAGGATTTCTGACAAACAACACAAATAATCTTTTCAAAAATTCAGTTTTTACAGACGCGATGTCATGTAGTCCAGAGGAATATACCTGTATTTCAGAGATTCTTATTGCCTTCATCACAAGGGTTCACAAGAGTAGGTAAATTAATTGGTGAAATCGTCAAATCTAATGCATGGAATGTTGAAACTGTACCACATATTTGTATAAAAACTGAACTAATAAACAAATTAACTAAACAACTCCATGGAATAGGGTCCATCTGAGAAGCTAATTGGTCCACATCTAGTCAAAAAATTCCCCACATTTATGGAACCAGCAGGTTCGTTAATGAATTCAAAAGAGGAGGTCAAATGTCCCTATTCTGGGCCAGATCAATCCAGTTCAAGCCCCCTACCCCACTCCTTGAAGATCCATAGTTATATTATCTTACCACCTACATCTAAATCTTCAAAGTGGTCTCTTTCCTTCAGGTTTCCCTACCAAAACTCTGTATGCACCTCTTCTCTCTCCCATATGTGCCATATACACTGCCCATCTCGTATGCCTGAGCGAGCACCATATGAGAAAAGAGGAAATGCTGGATCTCACATTCCCTGGCTATAAATTAGCTAATTGTTTTTGCCGTAAAACTTATTCTAATGGAGGAGTATGCATC
>Ga0123354_10011342_pt1 | contig 13758 bp, 12 predicted proteins | sample TergutLab28metaG_2_FD_97872 | JGI IMG/M metagenome (GOLD analysis project Ga0123354, IMG submission 97872) | Labiotermes labralis P4 segment gut microbial communities from Petit-Saut dam, French Guiana - Lab288 P4 | ecosystem: Host-associated > Arthropoda: Insects > Digestive system > Gut ... | reverse complement strand
GCTAGTCAAGAAATTCCCCGCATTTCACGGAACCCGAAGGTTCATTACCGCACTCACAAGCGTCCGCCACCTGTCTCTATCCTGGGCCAACCCAATCCAGTCCACATACCCACATCCCACCTCATGGAGATCCATCCTAATATTATCCACCCATCTACGCCTAGATCTACCCAGTGGTCTCTTTCCCTCTGGTTTCCCCACCAAGACCCTATACGCCCAGTCGCATATTAGGTCACTTAAGTGTAAATTCATACGTTAGACTCTTTGATTAACTAATTCGAAATTCACAGTATTTCTGCACGTCAATGGAATCTGACAAACACTTCGGGATACCTTCTTGTATCAACATCTCAATCTGAACTACAAATTTTGGTGTGAGAAATGTAAAATTTGTAAGACAATCAAACAACGCTTCCTCGGTTTGATCTACCAAGAAATCATCCCTCCAGATGCCGAAATACTCTCATTGGCCGAAACGTGAATTTTGCCGTCCCCAATGGGACGAATTTAACTCTTTAAAAGTTCAAGCAAACCGGTTAAACCAAACGGCGGGGGGAAAAGCTCTAATTTGAGTTCAGCAACCCCAAGCTTGCAATAAACGGATATCTTGGGACGCGTTACAGCGTAGCTTTCCCTTGGACGGATTATGACATTAAGAAGAGTCTAGTATCGGATTTCACCGACATGTCCCTCCGCTTTGAAGAGATATGCTGCCGCCCTTACTACAAAACAACCTCTCTCCCCATATTTCTAAAGTCAGACGTTGTAAACATATACCGCAATTTGTAAACCAAAATGTATAATTAAATATTGTAATCTACATGTCTGTAGATTACAATATTTAATTATAAATCTACATGTTACAGACGGAACTGGCTTTTACACTTGCAAAGAATGCCACAAAACCGAATCCCTTTGAATCATACCACTACAGACCACAAGGAAGGAGAGCAATTGGAAGACCGAAGAAGCGTTGGCGTGAGCAGCTGTAACTCTGGAGACGGAACGGATCGAAGGGCCAAATTCTTTATGTTTATGATGATGATGATGATGATGATAATCTACATGTTTAGGGTTCGAACCCGAACAGCCAACTACAACTATTTGAAGACAAAACTGTGGCGCTCGCTTCGGCAACTAACAGGAGAAGGAAAAATTATCTATTTGTTCCCTCTTTTATTTTTATGTGACTGTACATCGTTGATACAATAACATAAACAGCCAACTAGATGCAACAATAATAATTTTATTAATAATTACAGTCAGCTCAACATGTTGATGCCTGCTGGAAGCATCGTCGGTGCTGTAAACACAGTCTAGTGCTCCTGAGGATGGGCGAAATTATTGCCCGAAACATGTTGAGCTGATTATAATTATTAATAAAATAATTATTTTTGCATCTAGATGGCTGTTTATATTATTGTATTGGTTGTCTATTTGCGGTACACCTAACAAAAACGTTGTTCATAACTTCATTCTATTGCTTTCCTACTATACGGGAGATGTTTTTTGGTTTTTTTTGTTGTTGTGAAAAGTATGAATCGAATGTAAAATAAACGCCATGAGGTCAGACTGCACACCATTCGTGGCACTGCTCATCACCAGACGCACAGACACAAAAATCCGCTAAAAAACCGGGTATTATTTCATGAGGCTGACAAGTGCCGAATCGAACTCGCAAATATGTATTAATAGTCTCTTTATATACAGAGGACTATTCGAAATAGACTCAACAATTCCCGATGCGCACCAAAATGTGACGGTACACGTGACAGTGCCGGAACGATTAATGTAAAATAATTTTTTCCACCTTGGCATCTTCCTTTTGCATGAACCGTAACACGCTAATCGCTCAATCAATAATTACAGATTTTGAAAGTTACGTGCTTTCATTTTCTGTTCCAACTTATACACGTGTAACGCATTATTGCTCCAAACACCACAAAAGACTCCCTCGGCAGCTACTGCTGCCAGACTGCGAAGAAATTGCAGTATAACTGCTTCTCTCATCGATTTGGAAAATAAACTCCACGGGCAGTTTGATCCGCATCAAGTGCCCGATTCACAATTCATAACCTTACCCTATCATATGATCGAGAAACTCTGATCGATATTTTAAAACCCCGAGGAGAAATCAATCCTTTCCCGCCCGACTTTCACTCACATAATGTGAAATTAGTTTTGCACATAACAAGACACTGTCTTTCATCCTTTTGCAAAGAAAAATTTATTGATGCGTGCAACGTGAATTTCGTAGACCCTACAGCATATATATATATATATATATGTATATATATACATATATGTAAAGGTAAAGGTTACAGGCCCGGTGTGGCCCAGAGTGTGGGTAGAGGTATAGCTCTACTTTTCCATGACCGCGGCACTAGAAGGGGGTGAGTGGTCAGCAGCACGCCCCGGCCGCATTTTATCCTCGGTAAAGACCCGGTACCCATTGTACAGGAGGCTGGGTGGGTCCCAGGACCGGTCTGGACGGGCGGAAAATCTCGTCCCCACAGGGATTCGATCCCGGACCGTCCAGTCCGTAGTCAGTCCCTATACCGACTGAGCTACCCGGCCCACACACACACACACACACACACACACACATATATATATATATATATATATATATATATATATATCACAACGTAACTCAATTGACACTTGGTGTAAGCACTTTGAAAACAAATGTTACATCCTCATGACGAAAATTCATGTTGCTCATACTGTAACGAATTTGTAAAATTTCTAAGGGCAGCCTTGTAGTGCAAACTTAAGACAGTCAAATTACAGACGTGGTCTTGAGTTGAGTCCGTCTCGGAAGCAGTCTGATATTTACTCCTGAAGGTATAAACTTGGCATCTTTCACGCTGTAGGGAATGCATGCGTTTAAAATCAAGCGGCAAATGTAAATATTACGAGTTCTCCTGCGAGCTTCCTGAGAGGCTGGAAGATGCTGGCATGGACGAAGGGCATGCTAGCAGTGACGAGGCAGCACTTCACTTGGGCGGTACGAGCAACAGACTCAGTGTTCGTGTCCGAGTTTCTCAAAGCCGTCTTCTCTCATCCAGTATTAATTGGACCCCCACAAGTGAACACAATGTTTGCATCTTCATGCCACTAAATTTATGGCTTTGTTTGTTTTTGCAAAAAGTCAATGAATGGAAAGGTAGAAAAGTTAATGAACAGATATATCTGCCCGCATATTTTAATTAAGGAGGTCACAATGTCGGCAACTGCTAGCATAGAGTGAGTTTAAGTGATTTCCTCAGGTTTCCCGCACACGGAATACCGTCCGTTACGCTGCGTGTATACTGATTTGGGTACCTAAATTTTATCTCCTGGATGTTGGAGTTGGCGAAGAGACAGTTAACTTACAAGCTCGCTGATACAATGGAACTTCCACGTTCTATGCACTAACGTAGAATACAGTATCTGAACCAGTATGTATATACAAGATAAGCTTGAGCGAATGCAAACCTTGCATTCATGATATCTTATGATAAACCTATACTAGGGGGCAACAGTGCTGCGAACATACTGGCGAAGTTCAGGGCTGCATCGAACATCGCACTGATTGTTAGTAGGCAGCCTTTAGAAGCCGTTTCATGACTACGGGATTGCAGCTACTTAACCTCAAATGTACCTACCTTGTCGAAACCTGACCTTTCTGTACCTAATTATGCAGAGGCTGCGTTCTAACTACTAGATATTTAGCAGATACATGGGTTTGGTACACATCCTATGTGCATGGGTCGGTTTTGTCACTGTCGTTATAATGACAATTCATCCTTGCGTGAATGAATGACTTACTGCACTCCTCATGCATTCTGCAGCCTGTCTTACGACGGGCCCATAAACTCTTCCAAAGCGAAGTCCCCAAATAGTGAGATATAGTGCGTTCTCTTTCCATTTCCGACAAACTCTCTTTTCATTAAGGTCATCCAGCAGCTGCTGAAGTCTTCTTTCTCGTCTTCCCGTCACTTATATCCTTCCCTCTATCATTCTTTGAGTAAAGTGTTTTAGAAGGCAGTTCTTATGCAAGATGTGATCAAACTCTTTACCTTTCCTTCTTTTTATTGTTTATACGATATTCAACTCCTTCTTGATTCTCTGTAATACCTCTTCATTTTTCACACTATCGATCCAACTGATCTTCTCCATCCTTCTCCAGCGCCACATTTCAAAACTTTCCACGTATTTCCGATCTACTTCCCGAAGTATCCAAGTATCAACACCGTAAAATTCAATGTTCCAAATGTAGCACGCCACTAGTTTCTTCACTAAATTTAAGTCCAATTTGCCGCTGAAAAATCCTTATTCTTATTGCATGCTGCTTCTGCCATAACAATCCTGGATTTAGTATCACTATTTCTTTCCTATGGCTCAACAGTCCCTAGCGGGATAAATCCTCCTCTTTATCGGGGCTTCACGGTCACACTCTGACACACCACACTTGCTAGGACCCCTCGACGAGTGCCCAGTTCGTCGCAGAGACCTGTACCTGACAACACTCACAAGAAACACGCATCAATGCCCCCGGCAGGATTCGAACCCGCAATCCCAGCCAGCGAACGCCTGCAATTTAACATTTTAGACCGGGAGGCCACTAGGAGTCTTGCAACACTATATACGTCCAAATTTCAATATACGCTTCCTTGTTCACAATAATTATCATAACATGATCAAGAAATTGTGTTAGAAATATAATGTTCAACTACCAGTTCTGTATCTTTTGAATAAGCAAATTAATTTTGTGTTCGATTTAAAATACTCATTATATGAACAGTGAATTGTAAATGTTTCTGACAACTTGGTCTTATGATGGGGGAGTACGTTGGCAAGAGCTTCAACCACGACTTTGTTTGTACTGAACACTTGCAAGGACATTGGTTCATCTCTCTTCAGTCGCAGCAGAAATCTTCATTGACCGTTTCCGTCTGTCGCCTGTGTACTCTCGTAGAATACAATTGTATAAGGGAAACGTCTGGCGAATTTCTCATCATTTTACAGCAGCTGCGGATAGCAGTCACGTGGGCTAGCGGAATATGAAAGTTTAGATAGAAAATAAGTTTCTTATTCCGTCATATCTGCTAAACAACTCTCAGCGTACAACTCGGTAGAATTTCCATCACAAATTATGTCAAATTTGTTAATACAAATAAATGTCACAAAAGAGAACACATATAACAGGACACACGTACGGTATTGACTACAAGCCCTAACTCTATATTCCTACGTGTTTACAATTACACGTTACTCTTGGGTGTGAACTGGACTCTTTTATTCCGTGTCTTGTCCTTTGTCAGGGGGTCTGTGTATGTTCACTGACGTCTAATCACGCCCACTCCAAAGTAATCTAACCCGTCTTGTCTACTTTCTTATCTTCTCGTCATAGCTGTCAATGTTTCTTTCCTCTATATTCCAATACAATATTAGCATAACCGGAAGATTTAACATCGCTGGACAAAATCCCATCCAACATCCGAATCTTGGCAAGTTCAAGCATCATATTCCGTGTAATTATCGGTGTTCCAAGGGGACTTCTTCATTACTGTATAAAACCTACAATTTTGCGTGGAATGGAAGTTCTACATGCTTTCAGCACAGACACTAAGTAAAGATGAATGTTCAGCTTCACGCACCGTCCGATTCACCCAGAGAAAAAAAAAGCCTCGGTTGGAACTGACTAGGAGAATCTGTGGGCCCCAGAGCTGGTCACGAAGCTTTAAAAAAGACAGAACTTTCTTGCCCCTGTCAGCAATTGACAATCGTTTCCTCAGTTATGTTTGATGTTCTCACAAATAATCAATTAAAATGTGCAGCTACCTATCGTATTCGACTACATGTTGCAAAAGTAATTTATGCTGCTTCGACGACGATAGAAGTGCTAGGCAATCAGGCATTTATGTATTTTTCCGTCATTTGTTGTCCACTGGAATTCTGATTTAGAGGTCCCGTGTCTGAATTTTGACAGCAGGCAAAGGAAAAATATTTGCCAGATATAATCCGAACATATCTGTCCGTTTCTTAGGGTAATCAAGCTTTAACCATGGTTCGCAGCCATTTCAGCATCAGTCCAATAAGAGATCGGTGGCATATTTTGAGAAACCTTGGACTTGTAACGTAAATTTTCACAATAAAAATGTTTGTCTGTAGTTAATTCAATATCAATATGCAGATATTTTGACGACCCAACTCAATTTCGAATTTAATATTTGTAGCAGCAATGGTTTTCTCTAAAAGGAAAAATACCTACAAAGAAGCAAACATGAACAAATAAGTCGAAAAGAGGCAGTCAAGTTCGCTGTAGATTCCATCCTATGGAAATATTTCAAAATGAAATTTCTACACGATTATTCGTCACAACCACTATCTGTTTTGTTGAGTTTTGGCTGTCCCACAGTTAGCACGACACTTTGAGTGGCGTTTCCTTACATCGCTTGCAGAAGGGAAAAGTCCAGATTCTATAGATTTACGGCGATGTTGTAAAGTTAGGTATAAAAATCACAGAAATCAGATACGGGATTTCTCACTTCCTCTCTCTTTCCTAGAAAGTACCACAGAACTTTCAACCGGATCTGTTACAGTCAGCCAGCATGCGAATCAATATATCCCTGACAAATCACCGACGTGCGCTTTAAAGCCAGTGTTCGGGGCACGTTTGATCAGTTCAGTTTCCCTTACAGAACGTACTTTTCGTTAGAACTGTGTGTTTCCCTCTTGCAGTTGTGGAGGGAAATGCCTTGTGTACGTGACTTGAGTTAGTTGTCATGTTGTCATGTGACAGCAACGAATCTGGCGATGATAGAAGTTACGAATGGAAAGATATGGTACGAAGGGAAATCACTGGCCTACCCTTCAAAGAAATGGTGGGAACAGATTGTAAAGGGCGTACTTCGTGACGCAGAATGCATACTTTACCAGGCTGTTTCTTTCTTTCGCAGTACCATGTGATTTAAACGTACACAAGTAAATGAAATTTCACTGACAGTCATAAGAAAAGTACGGCTTCCGCTGCGCTGAAATTGATGAAACTAAGAAATGCTCAACAGAATTATGTCCAGAGGTCTGATACCAAACTGTACCCAAACCAGGAAGTAAATGGATATAATTAAAACCCACAAAATGCACTAAATAAAAAACAATAAAATGGATCACAAAACACACTTCACATCACGTGTCGCTTCCTACATATTTCGGCACATAGGTGCCATAATCAAGGAGATTTTCGGCAACAGAAGTTCGTAATGAGGATTGCAACTTGGTGCCGAAAAGTATAGGAGTTGGCAACCTGGTAGGAATTGTGTTTTGTGATCTATTTTATTGTGTTTCAATTTGTGCGTTTTGTTGGTTTTTTAAAATATGCAATGCAAGAAAACGCACCGTATCCACATCACAAAATTTATAGACATAAATTTATATACACATCATCAATCAACTACAGCTTTCACTGGGCCGATTTTCACAGAACCTAGAGTTAGTCAATAAATTTCTGTTAGAATTTCTGTTCCGAAGTGCATCTAAATCGGAAGAAGTATGTAGAAATTAGGGTCAAATTTTGATTGACGCCCTGAATAATGTACAGCTTTCAACGCACCGATTTTCACAAAAGGCAGCAAATTTTTGAGCGGCATTACATACAGATCTAATATATCAAAGTTTCCACAAACTGATAAGTAAATTTTAGAACTGCAGATAGAAACAAATTTACGCCCTACGTGAAGAATGACACTGCGCTAATTTTCACGAAACTCCACACATTCTCGACAGCTCTTCCTAAAACAAAGTGAAAATCTACAATTCATAAATATTCGGCAGACGTTTAGACCGGCAGACGGACAGATGGATGGACGTTGTCTGCACATAAGAGGTTCGGTCGTACTTCGTAACAAATGCCTAAAATTGGTGACTGAAACAAATTATAAAGTACAGATATAAAGAGAACATCCGTCAGTCACAGCTGACACTTTTTGTATCCTTATATCCGTACATTTTCATCATAACAGATGTCCCAATTAAAAACAAAAAATAATTTCTGAAAATGATTAAACGAATATGCGGAAATGTTAATATTCGGATGTAAAATCTTTCTCTCTCTTTTCCTCTCCCTCCCTCCCTCCTCTCTCTCTCTCTCTCTCTCTGTGCTTGTGTGCATGTGCGTGTGTGTGTGTACAGAAGACGAAACTGGAAGCTCAATCATAGAGATGTGATTTATTTAATATTTTATAAACGGTTCAATGACGGCAGAATATGCACCATCGAAGAGCAGAAAGCATGTGTAAGAATGTGGCACTATCCCAGCATTTGGAATAATCTATCGAGCTAAACCAACAACAGTTCAGTACACGTAGAGTCCAGACCAAGGTACATATCCGGCTACTACGTAATACGAATCAAGGCTGCCAGCCACACAATCAAGACTTCGCTAATCGATGTGGAAATACGGAATAATAAATACAAGGCATCCGTAGCAGGAAAGGAGCCAGAATAGTATGTAAGTAACAAAAGAAGAAAACAAAAATGAAGCGGAGAAAAAAGAAAGTCAGAATGACAAAAAAGAAAGAAGGTTAAACAAGGGAAGTGACTGTAAGTAGGAGCTACAAGAAATAAAAATCAAAATACAAAAACGGAAAGGAATACATAAATTTTAAAAAAACTTACAAGTCATGAGTAAACTGAATATACATTGTATTGTAGGAAAAACACATTTTGAAACTTTGTGTAGACGGATGATGTGTATATTAGAAAAAAAACACCTCAATCGTTGCGGTAAGATTTTATGAAGAAGTACATAGCCTAACATTCAGCAAAGACAATGAAGAAGAAGAGAATAAAGTAATTAAGTCAGAATTACGAGAGTCTGGATTTGCTTTTAAGAAAGATCCTGGCCATTGGGAGGAAAGAGTTGGAGGATTTGGCTGAATTAAGACAAGCTAAAACAAGTACCATTGCGACGACACTTGAGACTGCACACATCAACTACAAGACAACAACGCATTCTAATGGACAGTCTCCTGAAATCCACATTGCTTTAAAGACGTCAGCTTTTGTCATTATAATGTGATACTTCTGCATGTTACTGTTTTGAATAAAACATGGAGTTCGAGCAAGCTAAAGTAAGTAGTTGTTATGAGCTCCCAAGAGACCTCTTCTCTTTTTTCACAAACAGAAAGAAGCTCCTCATTGTCTCCATCTCCTAATTTTTAACTCCTTAATTTTTGTTGCTGCTCCCTACTCCCAATTTCTGCAACATTTTCTATTCGTTCTTTACGCTGTCTTTATGAAATTCTTACATGGTTTTTTTTCACTCTATTTGACGACGCTTCCTAAACTGGCTACACTTTAGAGCTCCAACATTAAAAAATTCCACAATCTACATATAGAGAACATTTGTGTGTTATGTACGACTCTAAGAGAACGCGATTATTTCCCTACACAACATTAAGTGATTGCTTCCTGTAACCGATGCAGTGTGTTTGTTGTGCGGTACTGACTGAACAGCAACACAAATAATGCAATGTGAAAAAACGAAACTCTTTTACCAACTAAGCTTATAAAAATGACATGAATAAAAATGAAATATTCCTCCTTTGTATCTGGTTACGTAAGCACGAAACAAACATATGTATCACAAAAGACATCTTTATTAATGTTTGCTACTACATTAGGCTCATGGTAATATTACGCGAAGGTTTTTGGGGCCACTGTTGATTCGAATAATTGTATCTTGTATTAATTTACTTTAGGTAATCATTTTTACATATTTTCTGTTTATAACTGTAGTACACTTGAATTTTAAATTCGGGCTGATGGCTTGCAAATGAAAACTAACAAGAAATTCTTCCAAGAAACATCCAATATCGCTTCAAAATATTATCGAATTCCATGAAGTGAAACTTGTGATAGGACATGTATTTTCTCTCCATTACGCGCACACATTATGCACTAAACGACACAACGGCATTGTGTTACTTAGTAATAAGAGGAAAAGTAATACCCATAATATAAAAGGATTTTCAACGGATTACTCTATACCGCAATAAGCATCACAAATTATAAAGCGTCGGCGCTGGAGTAAATGAGTAATGATAAACTGGAAAGAACTTGGGAAGCAAGCATCGTGGCCTAATGGAGGCTCTATACCAACATGTTCTCAGCGGGACTGAGAAAAACCAAAAACTTTTGTCAGGATACGCGTGTATTTGTCGAGCTTCGAATCAAGCCCTTGACGATCAAAGGGCAAGAGTAACCGCTACATCAGTCTGCCCTCCGATATGTCAGTAGATTGAAGCGCATCGTACGGCTTATATTAGTGTTGATACACACAAAAAGTAACAGTTCACAAAGAATGTTATAAGTTTGTAAGATCACTGATTTTTAAACCCCCTGTATTCTTGATGCAAACTATCTCTCGGACTGACAGGCCAGGCAGTTCGGAGCACCATATCGTTTACAAAACTCCATTTCCGAATATATCTGCCTTTTCTATTATCAATCTTCAACGTTTCTTACGTATATTTATTTTTCTATCCAGCCCTTCAGCTGACAACAACAAACACAAAAGTGACAGAGACAAACTCGACACGCCAACTCAAAAACATACTACGATGCTTTTATCAACACACTAAAAAAAGTTTGGTAATATAGAAGATTACAGAAGGCGACTCGGAATAATGGAAGAAGATTCGGGGTAGGTGACCATTCTTATTTCAATATTTTGTCTTCAAAAATTTTATAACTGTTAATCTTTCGTCGAAGAACATTTTAAAACACTCAGACATGGCGGTAGCGTGGGCGGTGTAACTCGCACGCAGGGGGTTAACCCGGAAGACGATCTTTTAAATTGAACAATCTGAGGAAGAAATGTCGCGGTTCTCTCGGTTGCTTCGTTATTTGACTCTTATGATACAAAAGGCGCTTATATCTACTACCGAAGTTACACACAATGAATGAGAATCAACATTGTGATACAGAATAAATGGTACCAGACCTGAACACCGGCCGATTATTAATGCATTCCTACATCCAACGGTCTCCGATGTCCGAAATAACTTTACTCTTTGCGAAAGTTCCCAAATTTCGCCCACTTACACCTCTGACGAAAGGACCTTTCAAGATAAGATAATACGGATCACTGGTGGAATGATAATGATAGGGAAAAATGAAGCATTCAGAGAAAATCTGTCCCACTGCTGATATATTCCCTAGATATCTCAATCGGACTGTCCCGGAATTGAACCCGGGCCTACAAGATATCAGGCCGGCGATTAGAAGTCTGAGCCATAGCAATACGCCAACGAAAGAGAGCCAATACGCATACATATCCTCACCGTGAGTGAGGAAAAACAAGACAATAAATTTGGTAGGAATGCAGGAGAGCTATGGAATATTGAAGCATGCTGCAAATATTTCAGCTGTAGGAAGCCTCAAGCACACGAAATCCTACCGTATGCGACTGTGTGATCTTAGGAAACTGTACGAAGATGAAGACACAACTTGGCATTACTATTCTTACAGTGACACCAAAAAAAAATATTTGATGAATTATGTTAACAAGCACCGTGATATTGCGTGATTCATAGCCATGTCAATGACACTGACCATTTACGATACTTACACTACTCGTATTTACTTCAGTTTACCCGACAAACCAGATGTGGTTATGTAAGGGTAAAGTGATCCCGCTTCAGGCCCGGTGTGGCCCAGAGGGTGGGTAGAGGTATAGCTCTACTCTTCCATGACCGTGGCACTAGAAGGGGGTGAGTGGTCAGCAGCACGCCCTGGCCGCACTTTAACCCCGGGAAAGACCCGGTACCCATTTTACAGGATGCCGGGTGGGCCCCAGGGCCGGTCTGGACGGGCTGAAAATCTCATAGCTCTAGGTATGTAGTCTTAATATTTTAGTTTCTATCTTTTCTGTCACTCTCGATATGTCTACTTTCTTGTCACAAAATGCAGTGTTTCAATAGAGTAGGTCAAGTAACACTTATGCATTTAAACTTGGTATTTAAAAGCGCTTAAAACTGCGCATTTAGAGGGCTGAGGCAGGTCGGATATTAAAGGCTGGCATCACCAATCTGTGAGTGTAGACTTCTGCACATCAATTTCAACAGAAGCTTCAAAGTTAAGATCTTTTGTCATCAACCCTGTAAGCGAAGATGCAGTAGTATCCAGGTTTCGAGTTACACTTGTAAAGTGATGATTCTTGCCCTGCATTATCCACTAAAATTCACGCCCCCATCGGGCAGGTCAATAGACAATATGTAGTCTGGACAGTAGATAAAAAATTGCAGAAATATGTTGCACAGAAACCTGAGATTCTACAGTACATTTCATTGCTCTCTAGACACTTCATTCTAACATTCGCTGTAAAGAAAACATCTTTTAAAGTATAAACTCGCTTCTTCTCCGAAGTAATATAAACAAGCAGACGCCTATGTTCTGCTTGGGTGAACTAACCGCTGCTTGCTTCGCGTCGTGACGGCTGGTTGTCGTGAACCAACTGAAAACGTCAACACACACTAACGTTAGGACCGCAAGAATGTAAAGCGTCGGGGGATATTTACATAACAGGGAACTGCATTAGGTTACCACATAAGTTGTCATATCAAACGTTATGCATGTAGCATGCATGACGGAGACATGAAATGCATAAAGAATTGTAGGAAAGTGTGCGAAAGGAAGGCCTCAGCGTAGATGGGAGGATGATACTAAAAGGGATCTTGAAATAATGGTTGTTAATTAGTCAACTGTATTCAACTTACCCAAATTGGAATCCAGTGGCTGTTCCTGTGAAGATGGTAGTAAATGACCGTTGGCTTTCCAACAGGGAAGAGTGCTAGTTGATGAACTGAGCAACTTCCAAGACAGAAGATGCTCTATACACTTTACTGACAGACGATGGGGATTAGGAGGACGTACTCAGTAGTAATGTGCATTTGCCAAAGTCGTTTATGCCATCGTATATCGAAATATGAACTTGCTGTAAAAAAGAGTGTAGCCCGTCTGAATCAAAGCGGGGGTTGAAACTAAAAGTTCCAGCAACAGACGAGTTGGTTACGGATATAGGAAATCATTCATTAGAGCACAGAATTGGTTGTAAACAACCAGCCAATCAACCAACCAACGAAGTAAATAAATAACCAAATAACTAATCAACCAACCGACTAACCAACTTTTTCAACTAACCAACCAACTAACCAGTTAACTAACACACTGACAAAGTAACAACCAACTAACTAACTCCTTTGAAGCAGCGTCCTCGAAATGCTAACAGTTCCTGCAGCTGGTCTAGAAATTCGCCGCATTTTATGGACCGCAAATATCATTACATTACAAGAGTCCCTCTCTTGTCCCAGTCATGGTTCGGATAAATTCAGTCCAAACCGCGCACATTTATTTTAGTACTGTTCTACTAACAACACCTTAACCTTCCCAGGTCTACATGTACGCGTTTCTCTTCTTCTCTGTAGCGCTACAAGACCCATCCCGTTTGTACTCCTTGATAAAATCACACACGAATTGTGGTGAGGAGCACAGCCATACAGCCTCAAAACTATATCTACATATTATACACCATATTTTCATGTTACGCAGTACGTATAGTTTGTAAAAAGAATTCCCTTATTTTTATAACAGGCTGTACTGTACTCGATTCCCCGATCTGACTGTTGATAAAGAGGGCAATCACATATAATGGGAATAGAGAGATGTGAATATTTTGAAAGTCTTTAGGTTTCTGTGACCGTGCATCGT
>Ga0123354_10011341_pt1 | contig 13758 bp, 8 predicted proteins | sample TergutLab28metaG_2_FD_97872 | JGI IMG/M metagenome (GOLD analysis project Ga0123354, IMG submission 97872) | Labiotermes labralis P4 segment gut microbial communities from Petit-Saut dam, French Guiana - Lab288 P4 | ecosystem: Host-associated > Arthropoda: Insects > Digestive system > Gut ... | reverse complement strand
TTTATACCGAAGACCCACAAACACAGTGGAACCCGGTTATAACGACATCGGTTTATACCGAAGACCCACAAACACAGTGGAACCCGGTTATAACGACATCGGTTTATACCGAAGACCCACAAATACAGTGGAACCTGCTTATAACGACATCGGTTTATACCGAAGACCCACAAACACAGTGGAACCCGGTTATAACGACATCGGTTTATACCGAAGATCCACAAATACAGTGGAACCCGGTTATAACGACATCGGTTTATCTTAAGCGACATCTCGTCTATAACGTCCGATGTTCTGTGGTACCAATTCATTCCTCACTGTTAACCAGTTTACTCCTCGCTTAGAACAAATACTCCTTTATAGCGACACAAAATATTCAGCCCCTTGCATGGCGTTACTAACAGTTACTTCGAACACCCCACACTTACTTCTCATTGATGTTCTCAATGTGCTATAGTAACGCGCATGAAACCGAATGTAGACAAGTCCCACATGTTTTACATTATATAGCTTATAGCTACGCGAAACATTAACATCCAGGAACCGAAAAAGTGAAATTTCATCACATATTAGAATCCAACTAAGCCTAAGAGTACGTTTTAAACCTACTGGGCGACATTTACAAAGTAAAAAGTGCCTTGCAATTTTCATGTTTGCACCGTGCATCCATGATAAACACTTTATTATCCAACTAATGCACAATGTATAATATGTCGATACAATTAAAATTATAAAATATTTAGAAGTGCTCCAACATGTTTCGGATCGCAGAGGATCCATCGTCAGGGAGCCTTGTACAGTGCTTGGCTAAAAATTACGAGAATGATTCTATCGTGTCCATTGACATGGAAAAGGTCGGTGTTATGGCAGCATATTGTAACCTGATGTGCATGTGTGTAGTTCACTGTATATGAAGGCACTTCATAATTTTAATTGTATCTCCATATTATATATCGTGCATTATTTGGATAATAAAGTGTTTAATGCCTTGTAATCATTCAGTACTTTAAACTACCAATTTCCCCTTTTGCCTGTATTGATATTGGCGCGTTAAAGTCAAAATTAACCCTTTATTTCGGATTTCAGCAGAACTGCTGACTGTCACATTTTGCCCCTTTCTGCAATGACACAAAATTAACCTCACGCAAGGAACAACGTTAGGAAAACGAAAAAACATCAACCAATAAACTCCGTTACACCAAGATCCTTATCCCATCGCATCCTTCTTTGTCTTCAGCACCGTCAATTTCACTGTGTACATGAGAAAAAGGAAAGTACTGAAAGAGTCGGTGACCGACATATTTTGGAAACATCTTCACTTGAGTAAATGAAGTGAAATGCCAACTTGATGCGACAATGTAATTTGATGAAGTTTCCTTAGATCGACATGTTTGGATGGTGCACGACACCATCCAAACCGTACACACGACCTACGCAGCGGTTCTCAGGACCACCACCCATCTACAAACTGGGTGCAGAAAACCATATGCTGCAACTTAACATCTAGTGATCCTGATGATGGGCGTATGCGCCCGAAACATGTCGAGCTAAGGAAACTTCAATAAATTACATTGTCGCATCAAGTTGGTATTTCACTTTATTTCATGATGAAGATGCACGGTCAAACAATCCTTAAAATTCACTTCAGTACTTAGCTGTTATTTTCCTAATATTTGAATAAAGCTCGAGACACAGTGCAGCCAAAGTGCGAAGTTGAATTCTAAATACATGTAAACAGGACTGTGCCGATAGGTAAACAGAGGCGGACTGGGGAAAGCGGCTTCCTGTCACGACCACGCGAAGAGAGCGGCAGGTAGACGAAATACGGAGGGATTCTGCAAGGCTCGACTGTCAGTAAAATTCTCGGGTTATTTCGTGACGCTCATTAGACTGCAAATGCTACATAGCGTCGACAGAAATAGAAATGTTGACACGAAAGTTGCAAAGGCGAGGGTTTGGCAGGATGTGGTCGCAGAACATTTTCACGTAGTATCCAATATTCTCACACACATACACAGAAGCAAGGGGGTACCGCGATAGCTCAGTGGTTAAGGCGCTGCGCTACAAATCGCAAGGTCGCTGGTTCGATTCCAGATCGCGTCATTGGAATTTTTCATTGATATAATCCTTCCGATCGCAATATGGCCCTCCGGTCGACTCAGCCTCTAACAGAAATGAGTACCAGGAGTATTTCCTGGGGGTAAAGGCGGCCGGTGTGTAAGGCTGACAACCTTACCAACATTCTGGGCCACTGTCACGTAATCTGGAAACCTTAACTTCCTGCAACCCTATGGGCGCCTGGGGCCTGTAATGGGACTGCCTTACCTCTACACAGAATTAAGGTCCATAACCAGCACAGTCACATAACCAGTCTGAAGCCATGTACAGTAAGTAACAAGTTTCCAGAAAGATCTCTCACGATAGTAAATAATTAATTTATCAACTAATCAGGCATTTATGGTGCAACGATACAATTTCAAGTAAAAGTTCTTCATTTGTTTAATTTTCTTTTGCTGTGGCTTAAAATTTCAAACCTACGAAAGCAGGAGACATCCTTAGCTTTGCGCAGGGGGCCTTGAAAGTAACTCCCGCGAAAGGTGAGGGGCAGCAGTATAATAAACGATAACAGCCCTTCATAAATAACTTAACTCAATCTACAAACCACTTCAAAACTGTTAGCACCAAATGGGCCACAGAAGGAAAGTGCTACAGTGAGTATCCAAAAATATTTGATTTGATATATTTGGTAACAGCAATTGGTTTGACATCCGGTGGCAGTAGTACACTACACATTTACACACAAACAATACACAGAACGACACAATGAAAACAGAATATACAGAACAGAACGGACATAAACAATATGAATACATAAACATAACATTAAAAAATACATAATTTACAAAATTAAACAGAAACATACAAAACATACAACCATATATATAATGATACAAAAAACGGAAACAAAGAACACGAAAGAATGTGATAAACGATAAAGCAATACGAGGTTTGTTCAAATAGTATCCGGATTGGAACTGTAGTGGTTGTTCACTGGGTGGGATGTGTTTGAAACCTGTCTTGACATGTTCGTACATGTCTTAGCAACTCATGACACAGGTTGCAAGTGGCTGCGTTTGCTCAGTTGGCTGTAGTGGGTCGCGGAAATAACACGATTTTTACGATGTATGAAACCACCGAACAACGTATTTGCATCAAGTTACGTTTTAAAATCGGAAAAACCGCAACGGAAACGTAATAATTACTGCAGCAAGCATACGGTGAAGATGCAGTGGGTCGTACACAGGTGTTTGATTGATTCCGTCGATTTAAGGAGAGTAGAACCTCCGATGAAAGAGACCTCCGCTCGGGACGACCGTCAACATCGAGAAACGAGGAAATGATTGCTAAAATTAGAACAATCGTTCGCAATAACAGGAGACTGACAGTACGAGAGAAAGCGGATGACTGTGGGATCTCCGTGGGCTCATGCGATGCAGTTTTAACCGATTATCTGCACATGAAACGTGTGTGCGCGAAGTTTGTGCCGCGTTTGCTATCAGATGACCAACGCGTGCAACGTCAGACAATCGCCCGTGATTTGTTTGAGCGTTCATGTGAAGACGTGCAGTTTCTTAAGAACATCGCGACAGGTGACGAGTCCTGGGTCTACGGGTACGACCAGGAGACAAAACAGCAATCGTCACAGTGGAAGGGTCCCACGTCTCTGCGACCAAAGAAGGGGCGCCAGGTGCGAAGGAAAGCAAAGGTCATGTTACTGGCGTTCTTTGATTCTGAGTGTATCGTACACCACGAGTACGCTCCCGACGGGCAAACAATTGACAAGGAATTCTATGTGGAGGTCTTGCGACGTTTGAGTGAATCAGTTCGCCGAAAAGACCGGAAAAATGACGGGATGGCGACTGGATCCTGCACCACGGCAATGCGCCCGCACACACTTCGCATCTTGTGCAGCAGTTTTTGGCCAAACACGGCACCGCTCAGTTGCAGCAGCCGCTATACTCACCAGATCTCGCACCGTGTGACTTTTTCCTATTCCCAGGGCTTAAGAACGTTTTGAAAGGAAACCGATTTGAGGCAACGGAGGACATCAAACAAAATTCGACGAAGACACTATTAGACATCCCCAAAGAGGAGTTCGCAAAATGTTTCCAACAGTGGCAGAAACGTTGGGCGAAGTGTGTAGCTGCGGAAGGGCACTATGTTGAAGACAGTTAGGGTTAAAACCCCGTAAGCCTTATCTACTTCATGTACTGTGGTCAGTCCGGATACTTTTTGAACAAACCTCGTATAAGCAGCAAACTTCCTATGATCTATATATCTTCTAATAATGTTAGACACCCTGTTACTAAGACCTTCACCACACTTCACTACACTTCACTCCACTTCACTACAGTTGTCGACACTTCATTTCCACTCATTTAACTTCACCCAACTACACTTCACTACCCTCTCATTTGGCTTAACCCTATTTAAATTTCCTACCGCTCCACCGTACAAAATTTAGTCGTCACGGCGACCTGGCGACCGGGATTTGTGGCCCAATTACGTACAGCTTTATTGAACGCCGCTATAAATGGAGCTAATTACTTCCACGGAGGGCTAGGCACTTGTGGGTAGACTATATATCGTCAAGACCGGAGGAAAAGGCAGACTAAGACAGGACCGTTAAAACGTTCATAATCGAAATAGGATGTATTAGTTAGAAAAGTGTACAATAACTCACGATATAGGACAGTTTATGGCCATCAACAACTGTCACAAAAACTGCTGAGATTATTAATGTCAGACTTCAATGCAGCCACATGCCTGGCCTATTTTAAGTTGACCAAGTGTTTCCATTCCCCATTCGCTGCGCTGCAGAAACCATAAATAATCTTTATTTCACAACACTGCAGAAGAGAACCAGACGTTATAAAACTAGGCGGCTCTCTTTGTACTGTTCTATCGCTTATCATGTTTCATGTCCGTAGTTCAGTCATTACAGTGACTAGGCAAAGGGGTTGGACGACTGCAGAAATGCAATTTCGATACCCAGCACAGGCAAAGACGTTACACAACGCCGAATCAGATGGAAAGACTGTCATGAATGGCAGAAGGTGGACGTGTATATTTCAACGTCCTGTCTGTGTGCCAAATTCAAGTAGCAGGGCAAGGCATGGACAGCATATAAAAACATTCACAATACAATGACACACGTCTTCAGCAGCTCTCGAACTCACCTACAAAGAGCGTAAGGAAGGAAAGAAACACAAAATACAAGAAAGGACGACAACAATACAACCTTGAAGTAAGGACTGGTTATGAAATCTCACGTCAGAAGGAAGAGAGGTGTTGCTGGCAATAGCAACACACAGCACTGTACAGTATCGTACCTCGGTATAGCTCATTGGTTCATTAGTTATTTAAGGATACCGTTTCAACTGCATACGTTATTAAATTTCCATACATGCACATATACATACTTTCTATTTTTCATCCCCTCGTTTTGGTTAAAAAGTACATTCCGAGAAGTGGCCGGATTTCCGCCAGCAGGTGGGAGTATCAAAACTAATCCTGTTTTGTCCATCAGATTTGTATATCTCTAACCCCAACCACTAAGGAACTTCTACACGATGATGAAGGCAGGACCAGATTATGAAATCTTTCTTTTAACTAAACGAAAGGGTGTAAAATGTCCAATACATGTGCCTAATTCATAACACAGCACCGTCAAAGAATTTAGACCCATCGTATAACATAAGCAGTGATTTCAAGATTTTAAAGTGATTCCAAATTAATGTTCTTTTGACCATTTTTTTATTTCCCCAATAATGTATCACAACTTTCCATTTAATAAAAATTAAAAAAAACACTGTCCAGAGCATGAATAACACAAACAAACAAACAATCCAATTATCCAGAAAATTTGAGACTTGATAATACATTGTGATTCTTCACTGCACTAACTGTACAGGGGGTGTCGATAAGTCCTTAGCCCGACCAGTAATGAAACAAGCTATTTTTTCTGTCAGAATGGCGTGAATTTCCTGCGGCACCTTGCGTTGCGGGGGGTGGGGGGGGGGGGGCTTGTGGACAGCTCGCGTCTCGATGTTGTTGAAATCGCGCGCGTCCCTGACATGCTTCCGAGCTTGTTCCCTTCCTGGTCGGGCCAAGGACTTATCAGCATCCCGGTACTTGATATATTAACTGCCTGAGCATGGTGCTGCAGCACCGAAACATGTAGCAGGAGTTTTGAACAACATATGATTGTGTACGTTGTATGCACGTATATTTTTTGGTTTAGTAAAAGTATACGTTGGGTTTAAATGTACGGGAAAAAATAGTGTCAAAACATTAACTATTTATTTGTACAAACAAATGCATACATGTGCATTTGTTTGTACAAATAAATAATAAACAATAAAATGCATGGCATGTACATAAAACAAGTTCAAAACAGTTTCAAAATGGAATGAGACGTACCCTACGAAACGTCGGCTGAACAGCCTAATCCCACAAGGTGCCAACAGTAACTCATACAGTTACGACGTCATGATAACTGACCACAACACAGTGGACAGAACGTGGAAAAAAGCGGTTTTGGTAACGTCGTTAGTAAAAACTGGCACTTGACGGAAATGGCTGAGGAAAACCATAAAAAAAACATACCCGCAATAGTCAGTCTTCGTGCCAAGATTCGAAACCGAGACCTCCCCTACACTAACGAATGTCTCGCATTTGTCAATTGTGGACTGCGGTGTGACTATGGAATAGGCACTTGGAGGCCTGTACGTCGCAAAATGCAAGTCTGGAGAACGAAGTTTTTGTACAATCTGTGGGACCCATTTTAGTAGTCAAGTCAGTTAAATGTGAATAAGGACACTCAAGCGGAACGGAGTCCACAGAGGGAAGTGAGTCCATGCGCGAGCATTTACAGTACCATATGAAGCACGGAAAATACTGTCTTTTACGTACCAAGGCAAGTTTTATATACAATATTAACGGGTCGCTGAATTAGGGAAATAACATGCCGAAGTAACTGATTGTGGCACCAGTAACTGAGACAAATGCAACATGAACAAACTTAAACCTAAGTTGCTGAAGAAGGGATTGGAACAGAAGGAGAATGAAAATAAATGACGGTCACTTTCTTGTACTGCGTTACGACGTGTAATCTGGTAGAAGTTTATCAGCGTTTCGGAGAAACTTCCTAACTCCATCTTCAATATTTTGTTCCATCGTGAACACGAAACAGCACGTTCCTTTGGGAAACAACCGTAAATTTCTACCAGACTTTGCGTGATTTCAGGCTTCCACCATGGTGTACATGCAATCTTCGGTCTTCTGGTATGTTACGCAACGTGGATTGGTAGTTACCGACGTTTCTGGGCAACATATCGGTCCCAACAACCCTTGAAGATGAGGCCGATGTTGTCTCGAAACGTCGGTAATTAACTACCAATCCACGTTGCGTAACATCCCAGAAGACGGAAGATCTCTTCTTCCAGACTACTTGGCGTCACGTTACAGAAGGCGGTAATCTCCTCAATCACTACCGGGGGGATCCTCAGATGGAACTGAACGAAGCTGTGAAACATCTGAATTGAATCCGAAACTACAAGCCTATAATTTGGATGAACGAATTTCGGAGTAATAACAAGTTATTTAATCTGCATCATAGCGAATTATATGGAAGATACAAAGAAGGATATTAAACTTTCAGAAACAGACAGGAAAATAGAAGCGAAATACAGATAATTACATAATAATGTATAACAAAACCTAAACAAATTATTGCTCTGAGCGGCCCCTAAGAGAATTTATAACGTATAAAATACAACAGAAGGCTAAAGAAAGAGAAACTTCCCTAAACGGCTTGAAATGAAGAATTTTTCAGCATTCTTGCACGAAAACGGAACAGAAGGGTTAAAATTTTGTGGTCAGAGAACAAAGCAGCAGAGAAGTCGACGTCCCAAGGAACTAAAAAGAAAGTCTAGACTCACATAATACTCAACAGAGAGAAAGACAAAACATATAACTCTGAAACCAAAGAAAACTACCAACATGGCTACCCTGACCGTAACTTCTAGCATTCTGACCAGTGGTATGAGTTTCAGATTTACATTCTACTTCGTTTAATCTCAGGTTTAACATCTCCTATATAAAAGACTTCCGGCATAAAGAAACTAAGTTTGACGCAGGAAAACACACATACACACGGAACTTCGGTGAAGGGCCTCAGTGTAACCGGGATTCGCCAGGACCGAATGTCGGTTGTGTCAAAGGCTATCCTGAATCAGGAATGTCTGCGTTTTACTCGGCCTCTCAGTACAAACTATCACCACATCTCACACAGCAAGTCAGCTCAAGAGGTAATGCTTGACATGTAACCAGAAGAAGAGCGGTTCGAGTCTTAGTACGGACACCGGTTGGTCGTGACTGGGTTTCTTTACGGTCTTCCGCGGTCCATCTATGCAAATGTCAGAATTGTACCTGTAATTAGGCAACAACCTCTTCCCTCACGTTTTGGACTTCATCATTTCACCAATCATCTCCCCGTCACGCTAAGAAGTCTGATTTATTGCTAGCATCATTCAATAAGTTACTCGCCGATAAAGCATACTAACCCCACCACCCATAAAGCATACTAATCCCACCACTCATAAAGCATACCAATCCCACCACACATAAAGCATATTAACCCCACCACCCATAAAGCATACTAACCACACCACCTATAAAGCATACTAGCCCCACCACCCATAAAGCATATTAACCCCACCACCCATAAAGCATACTAACCCTACCACCCATAACCGTCCCTAGTTACAACCCACGATCATCTTCACATATCAAGTTGTGCTATAAAAACATGAGTTGAAATGTCGTCGTTAAAAATCCAAAAATCAATAAACCGTAAAAGAATTTGTAACAAGTAGAAAGAAAGAAAGAAAGACAGACAGAAAGAAATAAGTACAACATAATGGGTAGAAAGAGAAGGAAAGTGAATTGTTTCTAACAAAGGAGACTTCAGAACAAAACTGAATAAATAAAAGGAGTGATAATACCCGCAAAATTCGGATAAAAGAATGGAGCAAAGAAAACACAATTATAATGGCCTTCACAAGAGATACCATTGTTTGGACACTGAAACGTTTGTATAGTGATGATGAAAACTGGAACAGTGTCGGCTAGGGCAACCGGCGGCTCTCACGGTCACTATGGAGAATTCAGTCTCCTGGCATTGATGAGAAATCCTGACAGATCTCAGAGACGTTGAACCGACGGAGAAACAGGTTTATAAGCTTGTCCTTTATATAGCAGAAAGAAGAAATCCTGACCGTTCTGCTGGGATTCAAATACGACAGTTCATACACCTGTAATGACGAATTTGACGTTCAGGTGACCGTGCATCGTGACGAATTCCTACAATAAAACAATACAGATGCACTAATTTATCAAATTTATTTTTGGAATAAAACTCTACATGTTTCGGACAGTTCCTCTGTCCATCATCAGGAGTTTTTCATTGTACACACAGCAATGGTATATGTCGTACAACTTGCGATCAGCAGGATCAGGACGGAACTGATGTTCCGTCCTGATCCTGCTCGCAAGCTATCAGCAAAACTGTACGACATATGCCATTGCTGTGTGTACAGTGAAAAACTCCTGATGATGGACAGAGGAACTGTCCGAAACATGTACAGTTTTATTCAAAAAATAAATTAGTGCATCTAGTTGGTTTTATTGTAGGAACCTGTAATGACCTACTGAGTCATTCGGTAGTCTGGGGTCCGAGTCACTGCTTGACTTCATGACCCTGTCGGCCACAACTAGTAACATCCTACAACCCTTTCATGAGGCGCAGGATGTGAGTTCTCTCATGTCTGAGCCAATTCGAAATAAGAAAGTACAACATTCCTGACCAAAACAAACACAAGTTGCTTCCTCATTACTGCTTTACTAACACGTAAAGGCATCAGCAGGTTTTTAACTTTCACAAACCCGACCAGAATAAAACTAACTTATACGGGAGTTGGCAATAATGACAAGTATCATTAACATATACTATGAGTCAAGTACATCACAAGAACGCACAAGCGGGAGGTAATTGTCCATATCTCTGTTCGTTCCTCTTCGAAAATACTGAGAAACAAAAATGGAATTTTAATATTTCGACAAGAAAAATTCAATTTTGGTCCCCATCCGTCCACCTCACCTCCATCTACTGTAGATATTAATAATGAGTGGAGTTATATTTCTACTCCCCTTATACGCCTCCAAGGCGTGGGAGTCTACCTTATTCACTAAGTCCCTGCCTGGAAGGTGATCTGGCAACCACGTACCAAAGAGTCCAGTACACTTCCTCAAAACATTTAAGACACATTTTAATATTATCATCTCACATACCCATGCTTCCTAAATTATCACTACAATTCTGATGTACCGAATGATATGCCGTATGAATTTCTCACACATGTAGGTACCGCCCATTTCACTTTCTTCGAATTAATGCTCTCATAACATCTGTGGAAGAGTGCAAAATAAAACTTTCGTTGCTCCTTCCTGCCTTTCACAACCGAATGTTCATAAGGACCTCCGTTCTCTGCTTTTCCGTTAATGCAATAAGGTTCTGTGCCCACGCAAAGCAGGCAGGTACTCACTTTATTCTTTAGGTATAAGATGGGAAACTTGAAAATAGGTGGAAGAACTGTACCGAAGGATACCACCATCAGCATATTTTACATGACAATGCTATCGCAACTTGAATTGTTCTCAAATACATTTCGTTGTCCAAAAACCGGGTAGAAAGTAAAATAAATGACTGGCTTATTTTTCGATACGATACGTACTTAGCGAAACAAAAAAAAATAATTTATATAAGGAACAAATAAAGTTGTGTCCGCAAACAAAGCCCAACAATAACAACACACGTCGCACCAACCACCTCCCGGAACTGTGAGTTTTCATAACATAGCACATGAACTGAGACCCCAACTTAACAATTAACCAGGAACACACAGACGATCCAAATGCCTAATGACATCGAACATCATACGATAAAATAAAACCGAAAGTCACACAGTGATTAAACCCAAGTACGATGATAAAACATTTCAAACCAGGGAACACAAGGAACCAGTCCCACACACACTCTAAACAAAACACCAAACGACTGAAAAGCCAACAAAAAACATAAAAACACCCAAGAAAACAACATTTTAGCATAGAATATGATTTTAACAACACTGGAATTGTAAACCACGGTATCCCTCAGGTAATACTGCCGATGTACCTTGGTTAAAATACCACTACTATACAAGCCTGATGACGGCATTATAGGGCCGAAACAAGTAGCTTAGTAGATAGTGCAATAATACAGACAACTGCACCACATTGTTGTGTAACGACGGTATAATAAAAACGTTTTACAAACTAATAAAGCCAAATGAACTAAAAGGCTCGTGCATGACCCGAACAATGCTCACTAGCCCTGATACTCACGGACAGTTTTACTGGATGATCTGAAGGAGCGCCAGTTCTGCCGAACCGAATACACAACACGCCACCGATGTTCCTAAGGCACCCGAAATCCTGTCTATTTCTATTCGCCTATCGGTCATAATTGCAATTTTGCTTAAGGGCAAACAAAGCACTTTGTCATTTGGTCATAAAGATCAGGAGTTTTCAGAGCCACAGCCCACAACGACATGTATTGCATTCTAAACTAGGTTATTTCTACAAAAAAAACAGCCAAACATGAAAGGTATGAATCTCATTCAGCTCTCCTTCGTACTACGTGTCCCGTCAATCTCATAATATTTTATCACTTTCGTGATATCTGGTTAAAGATACAAGATAAGAAGATACCCTTAGGTAATTTCCTCTAGATTTCTTGTATTACAAGACTTCATATTTGTGTAATCAAATAACCAAATTGGAACATATCGATACCGCAAGTCAGAAATACGAATATTAAATCCTCCCAAGGCTGACGTTCATATGCATTGTACCTACGTAGGACTTCAGTTTCTACCTCGCAGATAACACAAACTGTGTGTCACAAAGACAAACCGGTCAATACCGAACAGACAAATTACTGGCATTTACTGCAGGAGCTCGTGAGTCGGGTAGCTCAGTCAGTACAGCGACTGACTATGGGCCGGACGGTCCTGGATCGAATCCCGGTGGGGGGCGAGATCTAGACCGGCCCTGGAGCCCACCCAGCCTCCTGTAAAATGGGTAACGGGTCTTTCCTGGGGGTAGAGGCGGCCGGGGCGTGGGGCTGAACACTCACCCCCCATCTAGAGTGCCGAGATCCTAGAAAAAGTAGAGCTACACCTCTACTCACCCTAAGGGCCTGCGTGGCCCCCCAAAAAGGGTGAAAACCTACCTACTACAGGAGTTGCTCGATACACACAAAACACACTGCGTGACACTATGCGGTGTTCCTTAATGTTGCAGCAGATGGTACATATAGTTACCACTTAATGAGGTAGGTTACGAACACTACACAGCAACAGTAACATCTTACGCTTTGCTAAAATGTTCAGAGGCTGAGGGTCAGTCCATGATTACAGCATTCTAACATGTCCGAAGTCTCCACACATCGCACTCCAGCGTGGGAGCGAAGTGTGCACAAACCTTGCAGTGGGTGGTTCTAAAATCCGAATTCCAAGACTATGTTGTGCACGAACAGCCCCGGGCAGTACCAGTTCAACTCTGTTACACAGTAATGCATCTCCAGGGGCAAGGAATGCGACGGGGTTAGTAGCCAGCAGATTGCGGCACATAGCTTTGTTAGGACAGGAAGGACGGAGGAAATAAACCGAGAAGGAAATGAAAGGAGAAATAAGCACAAACATAATTAAATAAAAAAATAAATCAAGGAATAAAGAGAAAATAACGGAAGAGAATGACCTAAATATATAAACAGGACACAAACTGGGACAGCAAAAAATAAACACAGGATGAAGTACATAGGCTAAGTAAACAGATTAATTAATTAACAAAGGCGAACAAATAAATTATAAACGTGACAAGAAGAGAAAAATACACAATGCTGAGGATGCAAGGAATAAGAAAGAAAGACATAAACAGAGAGACAAATAAATAGAATAAGGGAAAACAACAAAAAAGGAAGTAGTAAAGTGACAAAGGACACAATACACAGCACAGCGCCATAGAAATGACAAACAAAGAGTGAAGGAAAACAGAAAGGAAATATTCTTAATGTGGATCATCCCCCCCCCCCCTTGTGTTTACAACAAATTAAAAATCCAGGTTTTCTCAGTCAAAATACAACTTCACTATTTACACAAATTAGCTGTATGTTTCGACCGCTGTTAGCAACCATCATCAGTCCGATTTCAAGAATATAAAAGGCAATAATACAGCTGTAACAATAGTCAGAGATTTCGGACCTTGCAGCGTGTTATATAAAACATATATAACGTACACGTTATGTAGGTTTACGAGAAGTTAAGGAGTAATGGGGGTTTAAAAATGTATGATTGTAAATTTTTTGAAATTTGAAACGTTGTAGTTATGTAATAATTGCAGTATTAACAAAATGCTAAAATAAGATTATGTAAATTAAGTTAAAGGTAAAGTGCACCGTTGTACAGGCACTGAGGCTCTGTACATGCCGTACGGTCCATAGGGGGAGTAGAGGTATAGGTAAAGGTAAAGTGCACCGTTGTACAGGCACTGAGGCTCTGTACAGGCCGTACGGTCCATAGGGGGAGTAGAGGT
>Ga0123354_10011340_pt1 | contig 13760 bp, 10 predicted proteins | sample TergutLab28metaG_2_FD_97872 | JGI IMG/M metagenome (GOLD analysis project Ga0123354, IMG submission 97872) | Labiotermes labralis P4 segment gut microbial communities from Petit-Saut dam, French Guiana - Lab288 P4 | ecosystem: Host-associated > Arthropoda: Insects > Digestive system > Gut ... | reverse complement strand
TGGGGGAGTATTTTAAAAAGAAAAAGCCAGCGAGAGGGGGGGGGAAAAAAGGTTTTGTAAAAAAAAAAAAGGAGCAGAAAGGGGGGGGGGGGGATAAGAAACCAACAAGCGCAGATTTTGTACCTGAACATAATTTGAGCACTATACTCAAACCTTCTGGCAGACCGATCCCAATTCCAATTCAGCGGAGAACATAAGCACTGTTAAAAGTTACATGAACGTAAGCAACACCGTGTCAAGCTGACAGCGTCGTTCTTCAAAACACGGGGCATCAAGAACTCGTGTTCGCTCTGAAATTAGGACAACACACTTCTTCAAGTATAAGTTTTACTTGTTTCGGTATTTCATTTGCTGGCGTCAGCCACGCCTGGAAAAGCGAAATGCTCTCTGGAGAAACATTACAAATCACTTTGCCCTGAAAGCGTACATGTTTTACAGAACAGGATCAAAGGCTTCTAAACGCTACTTTATCGTACTGCTGACTGGGCTGGCTTGAGACTTCAAAGTTACGGCAAAACTAAAATTATGAGATTCGCTATTCTCGCGGTGGTATCGGGCAAGAACCGTGCGGCATCATCAGCAAACCCGACTGTACACTCTAGTAATCCCCTCCGGCAGACGCACCAACATCAGTGTAGTGTTTCGGTGTCTTACAACGGCATTACTGTATATGACCACTCGCATCAATCTTCACCCGGACCGTTCCGCGTGAGCTGTAGGTGTAACGCTTGCCGCAATTCCACTCCGCCGTTGAGTCGGGGTCCAAGCGTTGCAGTTCGGTGTACTGCAGTAATACTGGTTCTCTATTCATATTTACTGATGTTGGAAATGTGTTCCTGCGGCTCGCGGATACGTGTCACATCTAACAAAAGCGACGTTCAATGGGCGGTGGTTTTATGAATTACGTGAGCCGATGCGATGGGATTAAGGACAGCTGGCAGACAGAATGTCCCTGTGCAAACCGAACAAGCAATCCAGCGAACATGCCTCTCTTTCTTGACAGATGTCCTCAAATCCTGGTGTTTAATGCTCAAAGACAGTATCCAGATAATATATTATTATTTCGTGACGATCTTTCTCATCTCGATTCTGCAGTCCATCTTAAAAAAAGGCCAGTTCCCACCTCTCAGAAACCACACCGATTCTCTATTACAAAAATAAATTGCCGTTTGGTCTCAGAATCGTATGAAAACCCCGAACAGAACGTGCAGATCATGTGGTACATACATTTACCACTCGACATGAAAGGGACCACAGTTTCGACTGTTTTGCACACAGGGGCAGGTATTCACAGCAATGATAAAAAGTCCGAGAATTTGGGCCAATGAGCTGCTTTCTGAATTTCGAAAACTGAGATGTCGACCGTCAAATTTGGTTACTCCGATTCCATCCCTAACTCTTCCCGGCTCCCACAGCTTACAAATGATACTGAACCGTCTCCATCAGCAAATGCTGGGATTAAGGTGGATCAATGGTAACCACACTGCCTTCTCGTCGTTGCTGCAAGCTAGTAGTAGCATGGCTGATGAGAACAGAAGTCTCTGTCTTCAGATGAAGGTGCGGCCTCTCGACATATTTGTTTGCTGCACACAAGATGACCTTCTGGAGGTCTATAGTCAAGGTCGCTACAGCAGCAGACGCACAATGTCCATACATAATACCGTAGAGAAATAACACATGGCACCATGCATGTATTTTGACTCAAGATTATTATTATTATTATTATTATTATTATTTTAAAGCTGCGACAGTGGTGGATGTTTATTTCGCTAACGAGCTGCATTCTAAACACACAACTAGACCTTATGGCAACCACTTAAATAATCCCTCTACACTGCACTATGCCCAGTGTACATGTACTTCACGACATGAAAATAAACACGGACCCATACAACGCAGTCACCACGGGCTCTGCCGTTCCAAGTTCGAACTTCCGTGCAGACAAAAGATTTTCTCTACTTCACACCCGTCCCGACCGTCCCCGGGACCCACGAAACCTCTTGTACAACAGGTAACGGCGATCTTTCTCGGGTGTAAAGCCGCCGTGGGGGTGGGGGGTTGCCTTTGACCACCCACCCCCCATCCAGCGCTGTGGTTAGAAATGGGTACAGCCACACCTCCACCCACCCCCCCGCCGTGCATAATGGAATATTACGGGGACACCTACCACAGCTTTAATCGACTGATCTTGGTATACAAATGTTTTCTGTGACCTTTCAATCGAATTCCTGCATTGTTCAGACGAATTTCAGCTCCGAAATTCGTCTGAGCAATGCAGGAATTCACTGACGAAGTGAACGCGTGACACAATAACCGCACAATGAACTGACGTCACTGATAGTCTGTACACTATCCATCAACACCGTGTTCACCAGTCAGGGTCTCGTCCCTATTCTGAGCCACATGAATCCACTCCACGCCCCTCCACTGTTGCCACTAATATCCTGTCACCCTCTTAACAGGCCCATTCGTCCCTCTATAACTTTTCTTCGGCAAAACGACTCCCTACAGGCTGGACGGTGCCAGGATCGAATTCCGTCGGAGGCGAGATTTTCCGCACCCGTCCAGACCGGCCCTGAGCCCACCCAGCCTCCTGTAAAATGGGTACCGGGTCTTTCCCGGGGGTAAAGCGGCCAGGGCGTGGAGTTGACCACCCACCCCCATCTAGCGCCGAAGTTAAAGAAAGAGCAGAGCTATACCTCTACTCCACCTTTGGGCCTTCGTGGCCTGTTAAACTCTACCTTTCATCGTGGCTTCCTTTCTTGTCCACCAAATTACATCTCAAAACTTGACGCTAGGGTCACATCACAATGACGACGATGATGATGATGATAATTCGTATCGTTCTCACATAAAGCAACGACTGTGAAACTACAGAGCAGTAACCGGCTGCAGTTTGTAACGGGGACGCACTGTTTTCTGCAACGCAGAAACTGAATCAAATCTACATACAAAATGTGACACCATGACGTCACTTGAACACAATCTGCAACATCGTCAATTTTATGTTCACGGTTCCGTGCATCGCTGATCTATATTAACAACTGTCCAACGAGATGCAACACAAAGCAGTCTATTTATTATTCTGCAAGTTCACTCTACGTGTTTCGGGTGTCAACCACACCCATCACCAGGAGCACACAAAACTGTAACTACAGCCTCCGGTACTGGTCATATTTTTTGTGCAGCAACCTCCCTCCAACGTGGCGAAGCTAGCTTGACCACGTTGGAGGGAGATTTGCACAGTATCGGAGGCTGTAGTTACAGTTTTGTGTACTCCTGACGATGGGTGTGATTGACACCCGAAACATGTAGAGTGAACTTGCAGAATAATAAATAGACTGCTTTGTGTTGCATCTCGTTGGACAATTATTAATACATATCTTCAAACAAGTTGGCACGACACCCGGCCCATAGCACCGCGACTGTCATCTGTCGCAGGCTTGTGCACTGATAACGATTCGGCCGCAAACTACAGAATCAGTGCTAAACAAAAGTACGTATTTATATTCCTAACAGTACAAACAGCTGACCTAAACTGCTGATCGGTTATCACGAAAACTGAAAGCCCACACTTTTCAGGGCATGTATGGTGTAAACACGCATTTCCCGAAGCATGCAAGCATGTTCACATCATTAACCCTTACAGGCAGGATCCCCGTACATTTGACAACTGCACTTCTTACGTTTAATTACAGCTTACAAAAACAAACGCAACGTAGATGGGCGTTCGCGTAACCTCTGTTGCCGTGCAGAGGCAGTATTATTCTTTGTGTCGGTCTGTAGCCCTAGTTATCCAGCATGCAATGCGCAAGCGACGTTAAGTCACCTGTGGATAGTCCCGCTCTGCAGTATTTCTCCACATACAATTTCCAAAAAAACAAAGTTACTAAACATAAACCGAGTGTTTTGAATTTCTTTATAACATTTGTCTGAAACACTCCTCATTCTAAGACCAATTCGGCTAGATACACCGTAAATGTGGACCGCGGTTGCACAGTGGTTAAGGTGCTGTGCTACAAATCGGAAGGTCGCTGGTTCAATTCCAGATGGTGTCACTGGAATTTTTCATTGACATAATCCTTCCGATCGCATTATGGCCCTGGGGTCGACTCAGCCTGTAACAGAAATGAGTACCAAGAGTATTTCCTGGGGGTAAAAAGCGGCCGGTGCGTAAGGCTGACAACCTTACCACCATCCTGTGCCGTTGTCACGAAATCTGAGAACCTTAACTTCCTGGAACTCTCTGGGCACCTCTGGCCTGTAACGGGACTGCTTTACCTTTACTATCGTAAATGTACACATGTTTTCAGGTACAGTACCAGTTATTCCTGTCAAATTTTAATGAACCCCGAACTGTCTCAACATATTTTCTAAATATAGTGAAATACAAAATTTCGCAGGCAGTAGCGATTCAAGTTGCATTCACGACAAAATCACGAGCACACTAAATGGTACGTCTGTCTGGTATGGTGCCATTCAGTGTCAAACTGGCGTCCGCACGTCGGTATGCAGCTGACTGTGATTGACCCCTCGGAACGGGGTCCTTCTTCAGAAGCTACAGGGTCCTCAACTAGTCAAGGAACACCTCGAATTTTTGAAACCCCAAGGTTCATCACCGATTTCACAACAGCCCGCCACCAACCCCTATCCTGCGCCATATCAATCCAGTCCACTCCAGCCCATCCTATTCCTTAAAAATCCAATTTTAATATTATTATCCCACCCACGTCAAGATCTTCCAAGTCGTCTCTTTCCCTCAAGTTTCCCCACCAAAACCCTGTATGCACATCTCAGGGTACTCAATACGTGCCACATGCCCCGCCCATCGCATCCTTCTTGATTTGATCACCCGAATACTTGATGAGCAGTAGAGACCACAAAGCTCCTCGTTATGTATTCTTCTCCAGTCCCCCTGTTACCTCGCCCTGTGGTCACTGTACATCTTCCTCAGCCACTTGCAAGTCTTTTGTATGTGCACAAAACCTGGTATGTCAAAGTAAGTGAGAGCTACAGAGTACAGGACCCTGACAGACCGACGTGCTCTAAACGTGGCAACGGGCTTGAGACCCGTGCAAAGTGCGGGTTCACCGCCGTTCACTCTTCGCCTATATTGTTGGGGATGTCAGTTTACTGCGGGGGACCGGATATACAGTGTGCATGGGCGCAATGGGAAAGTGCACAATATTTTGACTGCAAAACCTGACTGTTTTAGGTCGATGGCATGCACAAGACAACTTGACAGGCGGAACGAGACAAGACGATGCACGGTGGATTCATGCGGCTCAGAAAAGTGTCTTCTGACGACGGTACGTAAACTGCAAATTTCATACAAGCCGTAAGCACCCGACCTACTGTCGACCTGCACCTAGCGCGTGGTGTTGCAGCTTCAAGGTGCCATCTGTAATGGCACTCGCGACTGGGTGCCGGCCGCCGGTGAAGTGGTGCCGGCCAGTCGGCCGACACCGCTCCACGTCGTGCCAGGCAGGACTACCCGATCACCTGGCCACCCAACACGCAGCCGGCAGTTCCTAAAACGTTACCGCTGTCACGTAACTGGCACGGAACTTCGCAAACGGTTCTTCCGCGCACTTACTGTCAACTTACGGTATGCACACGGAACCAGCGATTTTAAGCACCGGGTTATTGTTAATTTGAGGCTTCCGCCACGATGCTGATGATATCCGCACCCTTCTGGGATATTACACGGCGTAGAGTGGTAACTGCAAACAGACGATCCTTAAAGAAGGGACCGACAGGTCGTCCCGAAACGTCGGTAATGAATTACCACTCTACGCCGCGTAATATCTCGAAGAAACGCAGAATTCAGATTTGTTTTTATCATCATCATTATTTGCTCGACCCCGGTTCGTACCCAATGCGTATCGTAGTCTCTCCCCTTGGGGTAAATCGGCAAGGATGTGAAGCTGACCACTCACCATCCAGTGCTAGTTACGAAAGTGGAGACTACACTCGACACGCCCTCACATAATTTGCCTACATGGCGCGGACAAGGACAGCTTTATAACAATAATAATAATAATAATATCCCCACCACCACCAGTGCCGCCGCCGCCGCCGCGCCTCTGCCGCCGACCCCGCCAGCCGCGCGGTCTAAGGCGTGGGTCTGCGACCGTTCGCTTGCAGGGATTGCGGGTTCGAATCGCGCCGGAGGCATGGAAGCCTGTCTTGTGAAGGCTGTGTGTTGTCAGAGGTCTTTCAGTCGGGCTGATCATTCGTGCAGGGGAGTCCTACAGACTGTGTGGTGTGTCTGTGTGATGGGCTTATCTCGACCGTGAGGAGGCCCTGGCCCGAAAGATGCTGTCACGAGATGAAAAACACGTCTAATCACCACCACCGTGTTCATATAAGCGGTGATAGTTACTGTTGCGCCAATTGTCATGTGTTACTTTGATGTGACATAGAAGTTACGATAGCTAAAACGATCGTTCACCGCACCTCTACAAACTTCTCTATACGCTCTGGCTGCTGATCGCAGTCCCTTCCAGGGCTTTGCCTTCGGCCAGTTTCTGTACGAACGCGGGCAATATCTTGACCACGGTGCCTACTTGGCCTCTCCTTCGTTTGGGCTGTCACGTACGGCAGGAACATTCCAATACACTTAACACTTCCAACTCAACACGCACAATCGGTGTGTTAATGTGCCACGACAGGTACCGCTCGCAGTCTGTACCTGTACGTGGCAGCAGACTGCGATGCACAGCGAAGTCGCTGTACACTGCCTGCCGCCGACACGGTGACACGTGGTCCAAGTGACCACCGGCAGACCCGCTGAAAGTAAAGATCGTTGTGAGAATTTGTATCTACCAACCGACAATCCACGATTTACTTGGTGGTTGCCCTCCGCACCGCACGTTCGAAAACAGTGCTGCACTGTCTCAAGATGCCACACAGAAGCCTATTGTGTGGCGAACGCAACGCTACGCAGCGGCACTCCCAACACAGGCCCAAACATTTAAGTTTCCGGTTAGCATTTCGGCCGTTCCTTAAACGTGATCAACATTTATGGTCATCATATATATATATATATATATATGCGACGTACTGCAGTGACATTACGTATAAAATAAATAACTAGTAGGTTGCTGATCCCCCCCCCCCTTGGCGCGACAGCCCCGTAGTGGGTCAAGACTTCGAGGCCTCACGATCACACTCAGACACACCACACTCGACAGGACTCCTCTGGACGACTGATCAACCCAACGTAGAGACCTTTATCTGATCACACACAACATCCACAATAGACAACCATGTCGCGGCGGGTTTTGGGTACGCAATCCTAGCAAGCGAGAGACCGCAGGCCCCAAGCCTTGGACCGCGCGGCCACTGGGGCCGGCAGTATGCTGGTGATCACAACCACTTGAGGTTACATTGCACCGGACCTTATAGAGCTACTCTTGAGGGGGGTAGCCTGGATTGACAGAGGCTACGTACCGATACACATCGACTGTCAGCACAGCCAGAGGCTTCCCTCTTCTCCACACCTGCACTGCAATCCGACTATCCTCACTACCAACGGCAAACGGAGGCTCTTTATTCCGGGATAAACGAGCCGCTGGTGTTCATATCACCAATCAACTCTACTTCCTGCCACGTTAATGCACGAAGCTGAATCTTTTGACCTGTTTTGTATGGGTGTGAAACTTGGTCTCTGATACTGACAGTCAAACAAAGGATTACGGTGTTCGAGAACCGGGTAATAAGATATTTGGACCTAAGAGGGACGAGGTAACAGGAGAATGGAGATTACATAACGAGGAGCTGACTGGTCTGTACTGCTCACCAAATATTCGGGTGATCGAATCAATGAATGGGCGGGGCATGTAGCACGTATGCAGAGGTGCACACAGGGTTTTGGTGGTGAAACCTGAGGGGAAGAGACCACTTGGAAGACCCAGGCGTATATGGGAGGATAATATAAAGACAGATGTTCAAGATGTCGGATGAGGGAAGGTATGAATGGACTGATCTGGCTCAGGATTGGGACAGGTGGCGGACGCTTTTGAATGCGGTAATGAACCTTCGGGTTCCATAAAAAAAAGGGGAATTTCTTGACTAACTGGGGACATGTTAGCTTTTCAGGACGGACGCTGCGTCACGTACTTCGCCTAAGTTACTTTAATGGCTGCAGCTAAAATGCCAGATGAAGTCTTCAAGGTATTAAGAGTCGTTATGCAGAGGGTCAAGTTCATCTTCTGCGTGCCTACCGAACTACACGGCGTCACATCCCACGAGACTGCAATTCAGGCTGTTTATAGTTCCTCCTACCGAACTACACGGCGTAACTTACCACGATACAACAATTTAGGCTGTTTGTAGTTCCTCCTACCGAACTATACGGTGTCACACCCCACGAAACAGCAATTTCGGCTGTTTGTATTTCCCCTTAAGAGCATCAGAAGATGACCGTCACCGCCGACAGTCCAGATAACGTCCACAACCGCACATCACGACAGCACGCGCCACCCTTCGCCACTCCAAACACGCTGTTTACTCTGCGCGCCAAAGTTTATAAAGCACTTCTGACATAAACTAAAACCGTTTAGTCATTTTAGCAAGCGACTATCGACTTTCATAAACTTATGTCAACACTACATATGCCTACAAGACGATACCTGAACTCGGACTCACATTGCATTCCCAGAATATCGTCAACGTCCACTTGTTCACCCGTTCCCGTCTCACACAGCCAGGAAATTTCTTCAAAGGCCTTCCCTGCTTCCTTCTATCTTTTGGTGCGCTGTTTTTTACTATTCAGTGTAATCCGTCACCACCACCTCGTGGCGAACCAAGGCGATGACGACCAAGTCCCAGTGGTACAACTTTCATCAAGAATGAAGGAATAGCCATCCCAAAACATGCCTGTCCAGTGGCTGAAGGTTGCAATCACTACCGCTGGACTTACCCTGCTCTGGGCTTGTAACCCCATTCTGTTGGAAATTCTAACTACTGCAAAGTCTCACAAGAACACACCGGACAGACAATTCCCAACGACATATAAACAGAATGCCTCGCAAGAGATCACTCATAATACCGTGTATCCTGCACACAGTACAGCGCTTTCAAAAATTTCCAGAAACAACGAAAACCGTACAAGCGTTCCGAATCATTCACTGAATAAATAATCAGATAATGTCGCCTGTAAAACGCGGAAGGCTAAAGTAAATGGTGTCAATAAAACTGACAAACATTGAGCCTGAACAACCTTCCTTTGCACCGCTCACCGAGCGCCTTGGCGCCAGCGTTACGTCACAGCGGCATGATCACGTTGCACAAAGGATGTAGCACTTGGCACCTACGTCAATAAACCGATATTAGGCGGGCTGGTACTTACACTAGCGCCAGCCACCCAAACAAGCCTGGAAATGTAGCCCCACAGTATTGTTCTCTCGCGGATTAGCTCTGTCTGTTGCACTATCTCTAACTGCAGCCGCCAATCGATGATCAATATTATTGCCTTTATTAATAATAGCCAATGTTTCTCCCTAGGCGACTCAACTTTATTGGGTGCAATATTTTATAGTTCGTGGGGTTGGGACGACAAAACATGTCACGTGATACTGATGTTGCTTGTGTGGCCACTGCTTTAGCTTGTGTTAAACATGTCAACTGATACTGATGTTGCTTGTGTGGCCACTGTTTTTAGCCTTGTGATTAAACATGTCAACTGATACTGATGTTGCTTGTGTGGCCACTGCTTTAGCCTTGCGATTAAACATGTTAAGTGATACTGATGTTGCTTGTGTGGCCACTGCTTTAGCTTGTGTTTAAACATGTCAAGTGATACTGATGTTGCTTGTGTGGCCACTGCTTTAGTTTGTGTTTAAACATGTCAAGTGATACTGATGTTGTTTGTGTGGCCACTGCTTTAGTTTGTGTTTAAACATGTCAAGTGATACTGATGTTGCTTGTGTGGCCACTGCTTCAGCCTTGTGATTAAACATGTAAAGTGATACTGATGCTGCTTGTGTGGCCACTGCTTTAGCTTGTGTTTAAACATGTCAAGTGATACTAATGTTGCTTGTGTGGCCACCGCTCTAGCTTGTGTTTAAACATGTCAAGTGATACTGATGTTGCTTGTGTGGCCACTGCTTCGTCCTTGTGATTAAACATGTAAAGTGATACTGATGCTGCTTGCGTGGCCACTGCTTTAGCTTGTGTTTAAACATGTCAAGTGATACTAATGATGCTTGTGTGGCCACCGCTCTAGCTTGTGTTTAAACATGTCAAGTGATACTAATGTTGCTTGTGTGGCCACCGCTCTAGCTTGTGTTTAAACATGTCAAGTGATACTGATATTGCTTGTGTGGCCACTGCTTTAGTTTGTGTTTAAACATGTCAAGTGATACTGATATTGCTTGTGTGGCCACTGCTTTAGTTTGTGTTTAAACATGTCAAGTGATACTGATTCTGCTTGTGTGACAAATAATTACTGCTATTAATTTAACTACCGCATTTCCTTGATTCCAAGACGCAAATTTCTACACTTTAAAATCCATTAAATCATGGTTCGTCTTACATTTGATGGTGTCGATGACGCAATGTCTGGAAGTCACGTGCACATGCTGCTCCCGGAGCAAGCAAGTATAACCTGACACAAAATATCTATCACCCTTGGCGCAGTAGTAAAATATGTCTACTTGCTTTCCGTTTGTTTCATGCAGCCTGTTATAACAACAACAACAACCACCACCATCACAGGACCATTTCTATTGTTTATATAATTAATAATTATTTTTAAATCGCCTATTCTCATTCAACAAAGATTTATTATTAGTGATTAAAACAGGCTTCCTGCAACATTTGCATTAATTTTAATCCCTCCATTTTGTATTCTTTAATAGCAAAACAAAATGAATGCCGGCACATGTAACTATGAACTGAACCAAACATAAAAAAATTAATAATTCTTTAAATAACGCACAAACTTGCTACTGTTCCCTCATTACACTTCCGCAGCAGTTATTAACGCGTATCCTTCTAAGGTGGAGAATATGGTGAGCTCCTAATAACGGCAACAAATGACAGATGGGATTTAATCCGGCGTTGAAAGGGTTAATGCTCTCTCTCGCCATATAGGCCTACTGTTGTGGCTGTAAATAACGTAATTTGTAAAATACCTTTCAAGTACTATGTCTCTCTCATTTCACAAATAATTTTTACAACAAAATTGACAAGCGTGTAATAATTACAAAACATTCAATGTCATTTTACTTATTTCCTGGGTTATTTCTTTTCGAATAGCAAACAGGGCAGCCCCAGTTACTGCCACATTTTCTACCTTATCGCACTCCTCGAGGTGGTCTTTATTAGTACTATAATACTTAATACTGTACATTAATAATAATGCAATAATTAATGACTATGGAAAACTTCAAGGCCTTATTTCTTCGAAATTTACAGACGATTTGGGCAGACGCCCTCCGAAATGTAAGCCACCCCTGGCCAACGGGCACGTCAAGATTCAACTGCAGGTGCGCCGCCCTCTTCGGCTGGTCTCTCGCTCCGACATACATTTAGCGAGTTGCACAGAAATGCAAGCACAGCCCAGTTTACCAGAAGTACCGTCAAACAGAACTGTGTGGTCAACACAATGCAGTTGCACCCCCACAAGAACACGCACACTGACGGATGGACGCGAATGCGTCTCAAACTTAAGCGCGATCTCGAAGATTAGGTTCTTCTGGCATTTGACGCCATGTACTCTATTTACTGACGTTTCGGCGTAACCTGCTGGCTGCATCATCTGCTACCTTTCCATAAACAAGTGCCATTCATGCAGTCAGTTTCACCTTCCACCTGTCGTGTATCTGGTCTACATCACGGCGAAGGATGCCTTTGAAATGGTGCATACAGCAGCTCCGTCATCGCAGTGAAAACCTCAAATCTTGTAATACATTTTCCAAAGTAGGCAAAAGTGAGGATGAAGTGCAACCAATGACGGCCCGTGGTGGGAGTGAACTTCCAGCCCCACTCATTCGTAGTCTCGGCACTAATATCTGCCAGTGTCCACTGAATAGGAGGCTTGGTGGCCCACAGAGCCAGCCTGGACGGTTTACAAAACAGCACAATGTTTTTCCCTTGTCTGCAATCGAACCACGATTCCTAGGACGTCCGGTCCGCAGCCTAGTTACCACAACAGCTACGCCATCAATTTTCCGAAGCACACCATACAAATTCGCGGTTCCATGCATCATAATTCAATGTTAATAAAAATCCAACTAGATGCAACAGTATGTAGATATTTATTTACTGCAAAGTCACTCTACATGTTTCGGGTGTCACAGCACCCATCATCAGGAGTACTAAAAACTGTAACTGCAGCCCCCGGTATAGGTCATAGTTCATTCCAGTTTATCCTTGTATTTTACAGTATGACCTATACCGGAGGCTGCAGTCACAGTTTTTAGTATTCCTGATGATGGGCGCTGTGACACCCGAAACATGTAGAGTGACTTTGCAGTAAATAAATACCTGCATACTGTTGCATCTGGTTGGATTTTTATTAACATTTAACAGACCATACAAAATTTCGGTACGAAACCGCAAGGGAGAAGACACTATTTAAGACGCAGTTACAAGTGTGGGAATAACATTAAAATGAATCTTACATGTTGGGAGGCCCTGCAGCACGGCTGTTATGAACACAATTATGTAAGTAAGCTACCTTCGTGTACCACAAGCCGCACAGCACTTCACGACTTGCTGAGCAAACATCAGCTTCCGAAGGCCTGTGACCTTTGGGTTCCATGAAGCTGCACATGTCGCGGACCAACGACAGAGAGCTGCGGGTAATGAACTGCCCCCTAACGGCAGTGTTAACCACCCCCCAGTCCCGGTCGACCTGCTCAGAACGTTGCGCCGCCCTGATGAGCACACGCATGGTGGTGGCTGGGCACTGCGTCACGACGGCTGGCGGCGAACGTCTGCGGTCCCTGCAGAGCAAAGCCGTCCTGTGCTGGGTGCGGCATACTTCACAGGATCCATCGCGTCTGCTACGGCGATCCGCCGCGTACACAGTGGGGATATTACCGGCCACCGCGTTCCGTAAGGCCGCGACAGCGACTGGCTACGGGGTGGACAGTCCGGGAACCAGATCCCGGTAGGGGCGAGTTGCCCGCACCCGTTCAGACCGGCTCTGGGGCCCACCCAGCCGCCTACGCAATAAGTACCGCGTCACTCCCCGCGGCAAGGCGGCTGGGGTGTGGCGTTAACCACCCACCCCCATCTAGCGCCGAGGTAAGAGACAGTATAACTACTCCTCTCTGTGCCTCATGGCACATGGTGAACTTTACCCTCATCACTGCACGTTTCGGAACCTGATTTTACAGTCCATCATCGGCGGCTGATGCGACATCAACAGCTGCTTACCCGAGAACACCCGAAGGCCTTCAGTCGCCACAAAACGTCCATTCGGGCCAAGTACCCGTAGTAATCACGCGTGCGTACTGACACGTTAATGCTTTAGATTGCAAGGTAACTTGGACACAGTTACAGACCCGGGAAATGGAAAATAACCCTTTAAATTTCATTAACCTAATTACAGTTAAAGATACAGTACGCACCGCGCAGTAAACCCACCCTACCTAGGTTATAAAAACCGATCACGTATTGCTGTATGGCGAAATAATGGTTTTGTGTGTGTGTGTGTGTGTGTGTGTGTGTGTGTGTGTGGGCAGAACAAAATGTCAACGTTAGCCAGCTGGTACACAAAACAACCACTGGTATTTAACGGATTA
>Ga0123354_10011339_pt1 | contig 13761 bp, 7 predicted proteins | sample TergutLab28metaG_2_FD_97872 | JGI IMG/M metagenome (GOLD analysis project Ga0123354, IMG submission 97872) | Labiotermes labralis P4 segment gut microbial communities from Petit-Saut dam, French Guiana - Lab288 P4 | ecosystem: Host-associated > Arthropoda: Insects > Digestive system > Gut ... | reverse complement strand
TTAGCTCCTCGTTATGCAATCTCCTCCATTCCCCCGTTACCTCGTCCCTCCTAGGTCCAAATATTCTCCTCAACACCATGTTCTCAAACACCCTCAGCTTCCTTTCCTCCCGCAATGTCAACATCCAAGTTTCACACCCATACGAAACAATAGGCAAAATTATAGTTCTATATATCTTGATCTTTAAATTTTTGGATAGCAACCTTGAAGACAAAAGATTCTGCGCCGAATGATAGGAAGCATTTACTGACCTCAAATCTGCTCTTAATTTCTTCTGCAATAGAATTTTTATTGTTAAAGTTGTTCCCAACTATTTAAACTCTTCCACCCTCTTGAAGGTACTATTATCAATCCTCACACTGTGAATTCGTCCTGCATTCTGATCTCAAGATACACAACTAATAATCAGGTTCCCTGAATCACAGGTTTCAACTGCAAGGCAGTCATGTGACAAAACTAACATAAATATGGTAAGTAAGATATTCCCTACTAGTTCCAACCAGTAACATTACAAGTAACCACACTTTCTGAATGCAGTATACAGTACATACCTGAGTGAGGTTTGTGGAACTGTTGCTTATTTCTGAAGCAGAAGAAGGGGTAAGAGGGCGTCTCTGCTGAGCAGCAGCTGCTGCTCCCTGCTGAATAATGTTGGCAGGGTACACCCCCCACGGGGCTGCTGCCACTCCATAATACTGGGGTACAACTGTTGGACCTGTTATGCATGGTGAAGTCAAAGATCAAGCACACTTCAGACGAAGCAAGTTATTCCCCACACAATGTAATGCACCCTGCCAGTATATCTGTCTAGTGTCTAACTCTATGAGACAAGTTCACTAAGCCAGGTTCCCTTGCCTGTAATTTTTGTGCTAATCATGCTTTTTTTTTTGCCACACAGCTGGACACGTGGTACAGGCAACATTCAACAGATGCTTTTCATGGTGTAAGTTGATGTGAAGTGGCAATGGCATGGAAAATTGGTAATGCAAAAAGAACTTAGTCATGTGACTTGGTGCCAATGGGCATTATATGCTTCCCCCCACCAGAATTCAGTGCCAACTGATACAAGTGTACGGTGATACATGGAATGCAGCATGTCAGAAAATGGAACACAAGAGTTTGAAAATGGACATTCATGATGTTGACAGCACTGGTTGGCCCAGCACATCACAAACAGATTGGAAAACAACACAAAAGGAGGAAATGATTTTTGAAGACTGTTAAGTAACAACACAAGATTTATCCACTGCATGGGATCTGTACAACAGAACTGAACAAAGATTTGTTAATGAACGGAGATAGAGAGCTTCACTTGTAATGCGATGGAATTTTTGATCTCATGCTCAGATGGGACTAACGCATCAATGTGCTTGGGGAATATGTGGAAAAATATTCATACTTCAGTGGCATAAATTTGCTACAATTAATGTAATGACTTCTTATGGCCTAGAGAACCTTATTAACTGAACATTTTCCTGAATACATGCATCTTATGTTCAAAGTTATACTCACACATTTTTGTATTTTGTGAATTATGCTGAAGAGTTTCCAGGCATAAAAATGAGGGCCACCAATAAATACTGTTAACCTGTCACTGCCGATCTATATAGCACATCAAAAATAATAAGCAAGCAAGCTTTCCAATACCTCACTACAAGGGAATGCAACAGCACACCACAATGCTATCATAAAGAATATAATGTCTGTTAACTCAAAAATATTATTTTCATGTTTAAGTCACTGCGTGGCTTCCTTCTTACTGTGTCCTGCTCCATGAGTACCACACATGAAACCAGAAGTCCAGAACAACTACACAGTGACCTAATACAGACACAACTCTATCTGCATTTGCCAGAGGCAGCATCAACATTTCATCTCAGCTACTACAAAGTAACAAGAAATTAATCTACACCCATACCAGCCTTCCAATTCTATGACCAACAGTTTAACTCCATGTAATGAGAAGTTCCCTCTATATCACAAATGCAAGTTTCTCCTATTCCTCAGCACTAAACTATGAAGGCAAGTAATGGCATGGAGTTCATTCCAGACCATGGCATCAGAATGAGTGGAGCAGCTAAATTCACATTCCAGTCTGTGTATGAATATGGGAAGAGGTCCAAGAGAACCTGGCCCTGGCAGTAAATACAGCCTCATCAGTCAACCTGTCATTATACACCATACTGACAGTTATGCTAACACATCCTTCTACCCAGTTATAACTACAGAATCAAGCCAGCTAAAGAAATTATGTGATGAAATGCTTTAATTGTAAATATAATTACATGTTATGTAAAGTACTACTTAAGAGTTCCACCTGCCCATACAAGTCTTAGATCACATTAAGCTACACATCACAGGTAAGTGACATACTGCCAACAGCAATACAACAATTCAACATTACTGCCAGTTACACAATATGTGATGTAGATGTGACAAGAAATCACAGTCTGTTACAACAGCTGCTTGTGGTGCTGCATCAGTCAACAGAACTTCTGTCCAATGGGCCTGCAGCTTCCAAAATATTGGCTTTACAAGTTCTCACTTTTGTAAAGTGATAAGTGTTGTTTATTATGATGCCCTTAAAACAGCCAATGTGATAACATAGCAAACTCATAATCCGGAAGTCCTGGGTTCGATCCCGCATTTTGCAAACCTTTTCTTTGTGTCAGTAACTCATCAAAAACACCATATTCAAATTTGTTCTACGTTCAATATGGTCTACCTCCTTCACACAAATGCATGCACACAAAATCAGAGTAAGAATGTAGAGAGGCACAGAGTTGAGTATGACCACAGCAATACACTAGGATATTAACAGCATCCACATTATGGAGTGACACAGTACATGAGGAAAGAGAAATGATTATCTCGTAAACCCACCTGAATGTATAAATTACAGTTTTAACATTCTAATAAAAACTTTGGGATCTTACAGTTCATTTTTAACAATGACTGCCCTAGGATGGCCACATTTACAGCTGCAACATGTCCCAAAGAAACAGAGTGAAATGAAGGAAAACTGTTGTGAAGACTACAATCTGAGCCTACCTTTCTCTACATATCAACAGATATGTACCAAATGAAATTTTTACACAATTACTGACACAAAGAACAAAGCAAATAAAAAATTCCGAAAGGGATTTGCACCTGGGGCCTCTGTACTGAGCCAGCAAGTTCACTCCATTCCTATCTGGTTACACTACTCACCAAGGCACTCACACAGTAGCCATACTGAAGGGGGAAATTTTAAAGTATGCTATGGAAACATATGCCCACTTGACAAAAAAAAGCTTTATTTTTGTGTGTTTTCCACTGATCTCATTCCTGTTAAAATCCCCAAGCAAGCGTGATCACCTCCCCATATCAGTGAACACTGTTCAGTCATGAAAATATCATACATGCAGTACTTCATAGACTGTCTTACTCCCATCATACAGTGTGACTAAAAATTTTGAATGAATACATAATAAAAAATACATTAATTCATCATCCCACATAAAAACGAACAAAAAATGACTTCTGTGGTGAATAACACACCAGCCTCTCTTTCACACCCCTCCTTTCCCTAGCTTGTACAGCTATAGAGGTTGCTGGTAAGCTAATGGTGCTGAACAAATGGTCACCATCACTGCTTAACCTTTTGATGCCTAATGTCAACTATAGTGGTCGTACCGCACCGCTAACCTCCAAAGTTGCATTTTATATATTTATTCAACAAATATAGGTACCGAATATTTTAAACATGGTATATACCCTCCGTTCTTTTCTCTTCAAAATGCAGTTTGTTTCATAATTCTAACATATTTGGTTCCTGTATTATTCACATTTTATATACAGGGTGTGCTAAAATTAAAAAAATAATTCCGGCGCCAAAAGTTTAATGTATCACCATTACTCACAAGCAACAATCACTGGAATCAATGTGAATGAAAGTCACTGTACTACTTCTATCTACATGTCATTATCACAAACACTTATTTCAGAAAGTATGCAACAGGTTTTGTGGACAAGGCTGAAAATATCTTTCAGATTTTGGAGAGGCTCTGTATCTTCAATCTGATATAGCCACGGTCAGTAAAATGACCAAACAAAGAAATATATGTAAATTACAGAATTCATATGCAAACATATTTTCAAAATTACTCCTGGATCATACTGGCATCATTTATCACAGAGATGTCTGCAACAAAAGACAGATCCACATTCAGAAAAGGATACAAATGAAATGGTTTTAAGTAGGCTACTGTGCAAAACAGAACTGCCAACATCAAAACAGTTTCATAGGTACCAAACTGTTCTGTTTAATAACAAGTATACAAACTTTCGAGTAGATTAGGTGATAGTCGATGGTAACCAAAGTAACCTTATGGCTTACTATCAACTAAGGAGGATAGTGTAAGAATCTATTGTACCAGGGGTGCACAAATTCTCAAAGAAACTAGGAGCAACCTCAGCATTCCATGTGCCAAAAAGGAGAGGTGTAGCAAGTTCCGCACTAAGGAGCCTCAGACATTAGGTGCTACTGATCAAAATTTAGTTGCCATGGTGACCTGGTGCCTGGGATATGTGCACCTCCGATTTATGTGTAGTTTAAAATTTATTAACTGAAATCTATGTTATGTTAAAGCAACCAGTTGAAATTATGAATGGATTAATGGTGTACAATATGCAATCTAGTGACAGAAACAAGCACAGACTTTACATCAATTTGCTGGAAGGTTAGCCATATTATACTACAATAAACCGATGCTATACAAATTTATACAGTATATGTAAATATTACTTTAGTACACTTTAGTTTCATTTCTGTTTACTGTATAAACAACAGAAGTGAAAAGATGTCAAAAATATTTCTTGTTAAAACAGTTCGTGTTTCAAATTACTTAATATAGTGTACACACACTACAAAATGCATGTACCACTATGTTAAAAAAGTAATTTCAGTGACAGGAAACATGACTAGCTCCAGTTCTGACAAGCAACCCAATCGGTCACCGTGGCTGCTCACCTGTAATGAGTGCACCGACGTATGGTTCTTGGGCATTGATAACGTAGGGGGCGCTTGTGAAAGCAGCGGCAGGTGCTGCAAGACCTGCCGGACAGAAACATTGCCAGTTCACTTCTGCTACTGCGAGAGTGTCGGGAAACTATTCCCCGGACCATTTTCCCTATCCCAACAAGTCATTAATCCTTCGACCAAACAACACTCATTATGACAACATACCAAATATCATGAAGTGAGGAACATATGAAAGCAAGAAAAAACATCAAGTGACAGATCATGCCGTAACCGTACGGCTCACCTTTTCACTCAGTCGGTTAGCAGTAACTCTAATTTTCAGGACTAACATGGATTGAGTGTCCTAGAGTTAATATGGCAGAACTATTAAGACAATTTAGGTTGCAGCTGATATTCTGAGGTACAGTTGTTTGATTTATTACTGGCCATTAGTGCTGGGATGAACGTAGCCCACATCACGTTTATCTTTAAGCATCTTCACTTCACTTCAAAAATTTGTTAGATAATCGTCATTTACAGTTTTGAAACTAGTTATAACCAGCTAATTCCAATTTAAGACACTTATTTCTAATCTATACCCAGCAGTAACTTGTAATAACTAATTAGCGAATATAGTTCGCAAATTGGCCGAAATGAGGAGTGTTCGAAGGCGCGTCCTCCCTCTAAAAAAACCGAAATACTTGTGCGTGGTTCTCTACAATAAGCGAACCTGATGACCTTGTGCCCCCCCCCCCAAAAAAAAAACCCTACTCTAATTTTCCCAACTAGTCTGAATTGTTCTATGTAAATTCAGAAATCCCGTAACAGGTAAAAAACTTTAAAAGTTTGTATTCTATCGCCCCATTGGTTCCTCATGACTGACGCGGTATCCCTTAAAGTAACCTATTTAAATCCCGCACGGGTGTCGTCTGCCGGACAATTTGAATGTGCTACCATAACGGACACAGTACACACCCCCTCTTGATTTACTTCTTTAAAAAGTGTCAAACCCTCGAACTCTTACTGTCCCAGCAAAGTCCAAAACCCCATTAAACTTGACATTGACAAATGTGTAACAATCTAAAGTCCCCTTTGTACTAACATGCAGCATCTCTTATCCTATGCTAAACTCTACTTTTCTCACTCTCCAAGCTATCTGTCTATCCTAATTTGCACATGACTCCAACTCACTCTCTGCTCTTGTAACCTGTGTTCCTCCCTGCTACCATACTGACCTAGTGGTAACTACCAGATGCTACTGACCTTCGTTCTAACCTACACATTCTCCACGTTCCAGAAATTAATTTTGATGGTTCTAAATAAGGTAACTAATACTTTTCAACTGTTAAAACACATAGGTATTTTATCAGGGGGGGGGGTTAGATATAGTTAACTAAAAATTTTGGGGATTTAGATAAAAATACATAACAATAAATAGAATATGGGTTATCACAAGGCAAGTAAATTCATATTGTTATGCCTCAGGAATAAAACCTATACAGTGTCAGCAAGGGGAAATTGTGGAACAATTTTAAAGAACACCCTCTTTTAGGACAAAATTACTGGGGAAAAATATGATAGCCAGCTGCAACGATAAATATATTCCCTTAGCTAATCTGAAAAAAAAAAAACATGATAAACAAGACAATTTATTAAAGCAACAGCTGTAAGGCACACACACTCATAATTACCACAAAATATTTGTGACACAATAAACCAATGAAAGCAGTTTCATAACCTGCACAGCGATAAGATCTAACGTACTTATATAGTTATGTAACAATTCAGCAAATTAGTCGTACAAAATACGAATAATATACTGTTTATTCACCTGTCCTTTGCAAGTACCATACAAACCGGTGCACAATTACAACAGGAAATTTGTTAGCAAATGCCTGCTTCACAACTACCCGTACCTAGCCTTCCGTACAATAACTAACACGTTCATTTTTATTTACTGCTCTGCACCATCTACGAACTCCTTCAAACTCCTTTATAAAAATGCCAATCATCATCTTCAATGCCAGTGCACTTCCGGCTTAAATGCACAAATAATGACACACCCATACTTGTGTGTTAGTTAGGTACAGTACCTGACGGTCAGATGCAAGTCACACTGATTTCTGTGGTCAACCACATAAATATATACAGTATATAAACACACATACTGTACACAATCATATATACACACACAACCACACTCACACTGTACCGTCATCAGTTGTCACAAGCATACACAATAAACACTTAGTAAGAAAAAATACACTAGTAAATGCACTCTGAAATTACATAACCTAAAATTGTGTAAGTAGAGGTGCGTGTGTAATTAGTATTTTTAATACTTAACATCTCAGTGTTGTAAAACAATGGCAATATGTACACAATTCCCTTCTAGCTTGGTCCAGCCACATACAGAGATCTGTTCTCTTCAATAGTTTGACAGTGTAAAACGTTGGCAATATCATGTAGCTGCCTTACACAATACAGAAGACAACGGAAAATGCACAAATTGGTGACCGGTCATCTTTAAAAATGAGTCTCATGAGACAATTATGTAATGTTCTGATCTCCATCAGGGATGAGGAAACTATCTTTAATTCTTTAACACCATGACGACTGATATATCAGGTACTTTGCATTGCTACTTGCAATTAACCCTTGCAGTACCCACATAAATTTCATCAGCAGCATTGGGAAATAAATATTTCATACCTCCACAATGAAATACAAGACATACTACGAAAGGCAGATTGCAAACCTCAAATTTAATTACAAATGACCGTCAGTGGGGTCCACTACAGATAAATTTTATTGTATATCACATCTAATTTATACATCACTTAAAACTTTTCCAAAATTTGGCTCCAAAAATATGAACTGAGAACAAATGGAACAACAACAACAACAACATAAGAGGCAGACTTCTTGTTCAACAGTACCTGATCTGTTCAGTATCCACTCTTGTTGCATTTAAGCACGGTCTGATATGCAAACTGTACAGATATGTCTGTACAAAACTTGAGGCGGTAGCCTGGTGCCAGAGGAAGTACAGCATCCTCTGAGGAGTTATGTGGATCTGAGATTTAGAAGCCGCAACAAATAAAACCTTGAGCCTAAGAACAGGCAAAATTCACCCTGTTGAACTTTCCACTTGTTCCAGCGAGGACGAAAGTAATAGCATGGCTAACTTTTTGACACCCCTGTAGTTAAGTACAATAAGAGGGACGAATCGAGCCGCGGATTCCCAGGTTACATCGGTATACGCATACTATATACAAACGTTCAAGGGGCACGTCAGTAAACTCACCCAGTTGTTGTTGCGGCTGAGTAGCCAGGTACTGCTGCTGTTGCTGCAGCAGCTGGATTTGCTGTGGGGTCGGTTGTTGCTGCTGCTGCTGACTCCGGAACAACTGCTGCAATAAAAACAACCATTCGACATCACCGTTAGGAGACTTACATACCTATTTTAAAAGCGGAATTTCATTTCTTTAACCCACTCAATCACTGGTAGTACGAACTCCCAACACACACAATCATATGCCCTTTCCAGCCTCACAACCAGTTTAAGAAACACGTAATCGAGGGGGGGGGGAGGGAGGGAGGGGACAAGAGAACCAATAAGGGGGGAAGAAAATTGTGGAAAAAGGAAGCGAAAGAAAGCCCGAACAGCTGCTACAAACTAAACTAAAAAATTACATCACAGTGTAACAACCCGTGTTTACAGCACCAGAGATCAAATATTGTAATATCTATTGAAATTAAGTTACTCGTTACAATCAAAAGGAACTGTGGAACTCCTGTGTTATAACTCTGGAGATGTCTTCAGATTAAAAGATGTTCACCAATCTCTGTATTTCAGCTCTCTTTGATGTATATGATATTCCCTCCCCAAAGTTCTACATAACATCTGACCAACAACACAAGAAGCCATATTCTTTCAGTGTCAATTCTATCAACTTTTAGCACATTAATCACCACATACTTCTAAGGAAACAAGAAGCAAGCATTTCAGAGTCGTGAGTATGAGTAATCACCCCCGGAGCAAAAAAGACAGTACAACAATATGTACTGCACATGACAGCCGAGGCATGTCAATATCCAGACTTACACCTAGTGCTGGTAAACTCAATCGACATAATTAATTATTTGATGCTTGTTTGACCGTGCATCATTGTGATAATCAGTTATAATTAATTATATTGCCCGAAATTACATAATTGGCATCAATTCTCATGTATTCACCAGGGCAAACCTTTGATGATGGCAGTACTCCTGCTAAGCCAGTGCAAACTATGACTTCACCTCACATGGACTTCAAATAACAGTAGCAGTTGGTGAAGGAACAAAGCCGGGTCGGAGACCTTCTCCTGGCCGTAAACAAGGACCGTCATGACTAGTGGAAATAATTAAGTACTGCCACCAGTTCACTGAAGGAGTTCATGCAACGTCCGCAGTAAATCTGTCAGAACTGAGGAACCAGGCTTCGGTAAGCAACAAGTCTATTTAATTTCAAGACCAAGGTCTAATGAATTTTCTCCACTCCATTTCAAAAATGTCTAAGCAAAGAGTTACAGCTGAGTCATATTCATTCCATACTATTCACAGAGCAGAGTTTTATTAAATCACATGATTCACTCAAGCTGGTCCCCCACTTTGTCAGTGTTCCAGTACTAGAACCTATCTGGCACATTGCCAGATACACACGACGAAACCTCCTCATTAAGTATTACAAAAATACTACCTCTAACACTTGGAAACCCACTGATGAAAACGAACTCTCTTTCCACACATACTTTCCACTGTGATGAATACGACGCAGCTATCCGCATGCGTTCTTCTTACTTTGAATCTCAGATAACAAGTTAGATGCACACTGTTTAAGGCAGACAGCTGCACAAAATGAAGGTACAGCTGGAGTCATTAGATGCTGTATCTCACCTTGAAAACCCGGGTTCAGTTCCAAGGCTAATATCATCAAACATGTTCACAATTTGAGACACAATGATATGCATTAGACGTGATGATTAAAAATGTGAAAATGGTCCATCGTGTATTTATGGGTTTCGTATCATTCTAGGATGAAACAGTGTAACTCCATTTGGCTTTTCAATGGAGACAATTCATGTTTACTGCGAGGAAGAGACGGAATTTTAAATATTATGTTGCTAAACTTCACGCTAACAAGAGTTAATGGGGAAAGGTACCATAAAAGTGCACTACATTATGTGCAGACATCCAATTACACGACCAACACCCAAAATATTAATACTACATAAATAATTCAGATCAGAACTTCGTATATAAGTAATAATTCCAATGGAAACACGTCCTAACAGAACCCACTAATCGATCTGTTACACCTGTAATGGTGAGAGCATTAATGGTTGGAAATGAGGACAGATACAAACATAAAATCACATATATAACATCACATGTAAATAAGGGTACAACCGAGGAAATGACTAAGTCACAGTTATTTCCATGGTCTGCATATTTACCGAAGTCTACTCGCGAACACACACATTCCCACCGCCCCTCTTTATGTCTACTGCTCCGTTAAAGAGTTATCGAGCAAGTGCTAGTATTGTGAAAACGGGTGACAGACTTTATTAACGGTCGTGAATGAATTGCCACCCGTACTTCCACACTTTCTGACCGATTTGGATAAAATTCGGTATGGAATGACACCCGACGCAGTAATGTTACTACTACTATTGCCTTGATTCAGGAAATGCTACCACGTTGGGCTGAAAAGTTACTACTACTACTACTACTACTGACTCGATTCGGGAAATGGTGCCAAGCTAAGGTGTGATGTTACTACTACTGACTTGACACGGGGCAATTAAGTTCCTATTTGCCGCAGACACACTATTTCGAGACCACCCACCCACAAACTGCACAGGAGAGCAATAAAGGGAACGGAAAACCAAGCACGGTTTACTTTTGAAGTTTTCAAACTAAGTCGATAGTTCACATGTTTTACTCCATATTGTTTTAGTTTTATACGTAGGCGACACGTTTACCTGCAATTTACGTCTCGTATACACATGGATGGACCCGCCCTTTTTATCGTTAAACAATATGCCCATATGTAAGAGATACGCTTCTAACTGTCTACTACGGTGTGACGATGGCAGTCAAAAACGTGCGACCATACGCTGAGTAACAAGACAGGTGAGTCGTTTGAGAGACGACAATATAGAATACTTTCACACACTCGTACGATATGCTACAGCTGACACTCATAAGTGAGACATCTTCCGACTAAATTAATTTAAAAAATTGGGAAATAATAAGAATTTACGTTAAGGAGTTTGGGAGAAAAGAGATCCCGCGTAAGAAAAGGAGCATAAGACCGACGTGCATTCCGTTACAGCAGCCGCAAGTTCCTCACGGTAACATGGCTTATTTCTCAGTTTCCTAAAAAGTATTTGCAGACTGTAAGACGTCACGAAACTGCTCACAGCCATGCTCAACACTTGCTGTTCCCTGACAGTTTCTCTTCCCTACTTTCCTTCCTTTTTTATCATCACTTCGTTACGGGTAGTTTGTGACGGCTTACAGTGCCCCTCCTCAATACGTATAAACACCGCCAACTGTTGCACGGTATTCCGGCATTCATGAAAGTTTAGGGCATTACATATACCGAGGTGTGAGCTATAAGAAGTATCAGAAAAAATATATACTGCCATATTAAATTACTGCGTGCTTTCCCACACTGACGAACGTGTTTCGATGTCATGATAAGTTGCTGTAATATTCTGGAAAAGGTTACAGCTTCTGAAGAAGGACTCCGCTCCACGGAGTTTAGCTGCTGCAGTTACCGGTGACAGTAAATGGGTAGCAGTCGATTGTCACTTGTCAGAAGGCAGTCAAAGAAAGTTACCGGCAGAACTGCCCAACCTGAGACTCTATGAGGTACCCAAGCGTTTCTGAATGTTTTGTGCTGAGAAGCCCTTGCGGTTTTGGAAAAGCAAGATTGGTCCGGTGAGGGGGGGGGGGGGGAGGAGGCGGATCCCCAGATCAACAAATGCATATATTAAATTAAATGTGGCGCACCACGTTAATTCAAAATTAACGGCAGGTACAATCAGCCACAATAAATCACGAATTACCAGCGGCAGTGCCAATTCAACGTACTGCATAACCTCAGCAACTTTACATCCATTAAGGACATGACTCCTTCAGCAATGCAGTAAAACTGCAATTCAGTATTACAAAACATATTAACGAATTTTAAGTAGCAGCCGTGATACCTGAGTCGTCGGTATAACCACGCCTATGGGCCGGGGGACCTAAGAATTGGGGTTCAATTCTCGGCTACGGCAAGAAACATTTTTTCTTCTTCAAAGCGTCCGGACCGAGCGCGATGAACCCCAGCCTCCTACTCAAGGCGTAACAGGGGGGCTCTCCCCGGGGGGAGGAGGGTATTGCGGCCGAGGCGCGAAGCTGACCGCTCACTTGCATTCAATCCGGAGGCTAAGACGTGCGGAGCTATCCCACCACTCCCCCTTATGCCTTCACAGAATAGTACTTAACTACACATGGGAACGGTCTGGGAACAAGTGGTGAACTCTGAACACGACGGGGACCTTTAGGCCGCAGGAGAGAAATCTGGAAGGAGCCTATTCATATTAACACTTTATCATCTCCTGCAAAGGAGATGGTAAATCAACTCACTGCACATGGAGAACTACTATCAAAAGTAAATGGAAAAAAGCCACAGCATTAAAGTACCACTGAAATACTTTCACGGAACCACTGCTGCCGTGGAAACGCAATTAGCATTACCTATTCTGAGTGTGTGTCTGTAGCTGTAGTTAGCCAGCATGCAAACCGAATGCGCCGAATTACATTACCTGTGGCCAGTCTGCCCCTACCATATTTTTTCACAGTGTCTCATGAATGGCATGACTTTCGGAAGAAGTTACCGAACATAAAATGTGTGCTCTGATACTCCCTACAACGTTTGTCCGAAACATTTCTCATTATAAGAGGAGCTGAAAGAGATATGATCATATATGTATATAGTTACGCAAGTAAAGCACCCGTTATTGTTGCCAGGTATTAATGAATCCGACAGATTTTCGAAAAAATGCTCAAATATCGAATTTCACGAAAATCCATCCAGTGCGACCCGAGCTGTTCCGTGCGGACGGACGGACTCAAAGACATGACGGAGATAACAGTCTCCTTTCGCAATTCTGCGTACGCGACTAAGGACGGATGAGACTAGCAGATAATGAAGCTCGTGTCAAGTGAAATTCCACTTCTTCGTAACAACCACTTTTAACAGAGCTCCATAACGAGGTACTGCAGTGGTTTTATACAGTATATGTATAGGAATAGCCCCTGTTGAAAAAACCCCCAGCCAGTAGTTAAAGCAACCTGCCACACCAAGTCCCTCGTCTGCACTAAGGTGGGTGGCCTATTCACATGGAGCGCAGGCGTATCCCTCTATGGAATGTCGAGGACGAGTTCCGTGGTGCAATAACAATGAACAAAAGGCAGTTGCAATGAAAGCCGGTACTATACATCCATTGCGTAACTACTTCAAGGCTATCGTTAAGTTAAATGCAAAACAGAACTTGCTACAGAACACTAAATAGTGCTCATGATAAGAGCGATCATCGTCATAAACATCAAGGATTGGACCCTTTGATCCGTTCCGTCTCCAGAGTTACAGCTGCTCGCGCCAACGCTTCTTCGGTCTTCCAATTGTTCTCCTTCCTTGTGGTCTGTAGTGGTATGATTTC
>Ga0123354_10011338_pt1 | contig 13762 bp, 9 predicted proteins | sample TergutLab28metaG_2_FD_97872 | JGI IMG/M metagenome (GOLD analysis project Ga0123354, IMG submission 97872) | Labiotermes labralis P4 segment gut microbial communities from Petit-Saut dam, French Guiana - Lab288 P4 | ecosystem: Host-associated > Arthropoda: Insects > Digestive system > Gut ... | reverse complement strand
GGCGGCCGGTGCGTAAGGCTGACAACCTTACCACCATCCTGTGCCGTTGTCACGAAATCTGGGAACCTTAACTTCCTGGAACCCTCTGGGCCACTCCAGGCCTGTAACGGGACTGCTTTACCTATCTAAAAATACATAAGTGTGTACCTTGTTGGATGCACTATTTGAAAAACTTGGTGTACACGGTAACAATATACTACAGAAATATACGATACGTGTTATTGAAGTGAAGAGTAACAGAGGTTGAATTAAGGGAAGTTCCTTATTTTAACGAAGGAGTTTATTCTATTATTTCAAGAGTAAATAGAAGTGCAATTTCCTCCTCTTTTTTCTATGTGAGTACCGACCGACGCTTGTTTTCATTTCTTTCCCCATTTTACTGTCATCGGTAAAATGAGTTGACGTATAGTGTTGCTGTCAGACGCATCCCGATTACCGCGTTTCTATGCTGTGTCTGTAAATCATATGACAAGGCCGAGATGTACAGAACTTGTGACGTGCGAGGAAAAGGCTCCATGGTATAAACGTGTTCGTGTTTGAGTGATGTAAACATTTTTCAGACGTGTTACCTAACACATATACTTACTAATTAAAATGTAATGCAGTACTCACTCCATGCATTCGTGTATTTATTATGTATTGAATGAATGCTACAGTGTCACCGAGCAGATCACAGTTGCAGTTTTGTTTTGTTTCTTCCTTCCTGCTATTTTCTTCCTCGTTTCTTTACTTCTTGTGCTTTATCTACGTAAGTCACGCAGGCTTAAATCAAAAAGGTCTTACGGGGAAGGTGACGTCTCACCGTGAGGAAGAATATAGGCCTACACCGAGTGTAATTTTACGTGTTGTTTCGTATGGTATAGAACTGTACCGTCTCTAAGGAAACAACGCAATACGGGGTATTTGAGAGATGGTTACTGGGGGGGACTTACTGACCTTACGTGATGTTTCTTGCTATAACCCCAACACTTCTGTATTGGCTACAAGGATGTTTTGACAGAGAGACTAGCCTGACGTCTAATCTAAGCCTCTCTCTCACGGAGGGAGTGAGACACGCATAACGGAGAGAGACTAGCCTAACTTCTAACTGAAGCCCATCGCTCAAGGAGGGAGGGAAACGCGCATAAAGCAGAGATTAGCCTAACCTAAGTCAATTCTCCTACGGCAACACAGTGGTGGGGTTACAACAGGAAAGGTCCAAGTTGGGAGATTGGAAGTGACAAGAGACGGAAGCTTCACGGTTTGTACTCTTCGCTAAATATTGATGGGGTGATGGAAGTCGAGGACAAGCGTATGGCATCTACTGGAGATCGCTAAATATTGATGGGGTGATGGAAGTCGAGGACAAGCGTATGGCATCTACTGGAGAGACGAAATGTGCGTACAATATTGTAATCGGAAACCCGAAGGAAAGAGGCTGCTTGGAATGACTGGATGTTGATTGGCTGGCGCTTATAAAATCTATTTTAGAGAAGTAAGGTATGTCGTTGTGGACGGGACTCAGGTGGCTCAGGACAGAGATTAGCGGCAGGCTGTTGTCATGCTCAAAAGAGATCATGAATGTTGTGACTGTTAGCGATCGTTATTTGCTTCTCAAGAAGAACTCTCCTCCGTGGGGTTTGTTGGTGCCTGTTTATAGGTTTCCTCTAAGTCACTGCTACAGTTACTCAGATTATAAATTTGTTTCTGATAATCTACAGTAAACAATATCACGCGATTCACTTTATTTTTACCAACTTATGCATTTGTATATCAGTCAATATTAATGCTGATACATTAAAATATTAAAAGATAAACTATAAAATTATTTAAAACTCCGACATGTTTCGGTTATTTTTAAAACCATCTTCACACATGAAATAAGGTAAGATGACACACTAAATGATACAATAAGCCTAATTATTTGTATATAATGAATGTAATATATGACGAACCTTGGATAATTTACAAAACCTTATGACGATAACCTACTGGTTATGATTTTGCTTACAAACATGCTTCCAGCATACCTTAACAGTAATATCAGATAACAAGTAACTTTAGTAGGGACACGAGACTCCCTGAAGATGGTTTTAAAAATAACCGAAACATGTCGGAGTTTTAAATAATTGTATAGTTTATCTTTTAATATTTTAATGTATCAGCATTACTATTAACTGATATACAAGTGCATAAGTTGGTAAAAATAAAGTGAATTGAATCAGTATGCACGGTGCTACAGTGAGAAAAATATCACGCGAGCTTAATTTTGGTGCTTATTAGGGTATTGCGAATGTAAATGGGGTCTTTGTATACTGAGCCCAAATTATACTTTATTGAATTCCTCAAAGCCTATTATTGTAAAGGAGAATTATAAAGTCCCAGTTCCATGGCGCATGGTCTTGCGTCAGAAGCTAGTGCTCTAAGCTGACCGGTAGGCCTAATGAAACCGGAAAATTCATTACCGCCTTGCAAAGCCATCATTATTGTTTATAACATATTTGGGTATTTCAAAACGGCCAAGTAAAATGAAAAGTTGCTGACACTCCAGTTTCATACGCGCAGTGCTATTACGTTTGCTTGTGTAGTACGAAAATATACTTTAAAGCGATACAAGGTAGCAAAGGACGCATTTTGGAAAGTATGGAGTGCACGTCTGTGATTTTGTTATTTATAAAATTTTAAAACGTCCGACCCCCAGATGAAGTATTCTTGGTTCTGTCTTCGGTAATGGATGATCCTAAGTGATACGTAGTTTTTCCTAAAATTTGTGTATGTAGGTACAAAAGTCCAATATTTTGACAATGGATTCCCTTTCCAAAATGTTATCACTTTGTACTTCTGCGAATTGTGACGCCGATTAGTATGTAGAAGTGTGGGAAAACAACATGAAGTATAAAGAAGCGCATGAGTTTCTTTGACGAACACATATCCTCATAACTTTAAAATAGTGCTGTAGTTTGCAGTTAAATATTGTGCTACCTGATTAAGTGTATTTCTGTACGCAAGAGCTTGATTGTCTTTGGTATGAGACAGAGTTTCGGTCGATCAAAGATTTCCTCTCCTTTTATCACTGTTACAGCTGTGTAGAATCTGTTATTGAATTCCCTTTGCGTATTAGTCGCTCTAAAATGGGCTTGGTTATTTTATTTGCAGTTGGCTGTTATGTCAAACTACAGAAGCATTAAAACGTGGCACATTTAACTATAAAAAGATAGGTGTTGTCGTAACAAAGGAGCCTGGGAACCAGAGTTCATAATTAATTGTCCTTGAAGCACGAGCGTATACAGGGAAGTAGGTGGGAGAAAACCATTTTGATAAATCCTACGGAGTCAGGTTGTGAACTTGATTAAAAAGGTCAAGCTGTACTTTGCTGCGAGGTTAATCCCAAAGAACTGCAAGTAGATACACATCAGGAGAACTGCAGGCCAGGTGTCGCCAATTATTTTTACTGTCTGCTCGACTGGGGCTTGTAGAAACAGCGATAGTGTGCGAGAGACTCGCTAGAAAAATACCGTCCTTAAGAAGGTGTCAAATAGCCATACAGTGTGTACACTGAATGTACAGAGACGAAGTAAGAGTGGATAAAATAATGTCGCAATTCGGACAGAATTCTTTAATCTGATTGGCGTTCTCAACACGTTGCGACGTACGCAAAACCATATCTGGAACTTATAATATGGACTCTTCCCGCACCCAGTTGTAAACAAAGGAAAATGAAATATTAAAATTTTTAGGACTCATGATAGGGACGTGAAAGTTTGTATTTTTGAGAAAATTTCCTTCATTGTTCTCTTATCGTGCTGTGCATTTCGATGCGTAGACAGTGAGACTGTTGTGACACGACACATGCATTCTACCAGGCCAGGACGGAAACACAGGAACAATGTCTCTCTAGAACGGGCTGCAATTTACATCCCTACCATACATCCCCTTGATTGGCATGTGTTGCCATTGCGTTCGTTACATGGGAAGGATGTTCTGTGTGATTAGTAACACAACATTTACAATCTGTGAGGCTTATAAAGCTATTCTGTTGTATTAGTAGTTACAGATAGACCAAAACATGATAGCAGTAAACAAATGAGAGGCGCTCGTGTTTCAGTTGGTGGTACAGTCTCAACTTCTACCGAAGAATACACATTCAGTGAAATGCCGATTTCAGCTGTTCCTGAAGTTATAATGTGGAATACGGTGGATCCGTATTAAGGTGTCTGTAGGTAGGGGTTTGCTGTCCAAAAATATGGAGAACTACAACTTTGTCCGCTGTTTGTATGGGTGTGAAACTTGGTCTCTCACACTGAAGGAGGAACGTAGGCCGAGGACGTTCGAGAGTGGGTGCTAAGGAGAATATTTCAGCCTATGAGGGTCTAGGTAACGGGGGAGTGGAGAAGGGTACATAACGAGGAAATTTATATTCTGTACTCCTCACCTGATAGTCGGGTGATCAAATCAAGAAGAATGAAATGGTCGGGGCATGTAGCACGTATGGGAGAGAAGAGAGATGCATACAGGGATTTGGTGGGAAGACCTGAGGGAAAGAGGCAACTTGTAAGACCCATGCGTAGATGGGAGGATAATATTAAAATTGTGGTATGGGGAGACACGGGCTTGTTGATCTGTTTCAGGATAGGGACAAGGGGCTGGCTCTTGTGAATGCGTTAATAAACCTTCGGGTTCCATAAAAGATGGATTATTTCTTGACTACGTGAGGACCTGTTAGTTTCTCAGGAAGGAGTCAGCTGCATGTAGTAAGTCGGCTTTTAGGTTGGGGTAAGAACTGTCAAATTTTCTCTGTAGAAATCTTAGCGTGCTTTTTACTGATTCGTAGCATGAATATGGTGACAATGACGAGTAGCCGGTTTACTCACTCGTGAGGCTGCTTTCATTTCAAATTATTTACAGGTGAGGTTCACGGTCTAATGCATGTTGGCTCCAGAATTATTGGAGACAGTGACCGAAAAGCTTTTATAACTATTTTGACTAGGCCTGTGGAATGTTTAACTTAACCCCCCCCCCCCCCACAAGAGACTTGATTTTTATTATATCTTCCTCTAATTTCTCTTTCAGATTTTCGCCATATTCTCCTCTACTTGCTTCGTTTTATGCTTAACGAACTCTCGTTCTCCTCGTGCGTCTTTCTTTCTCTTCCTCCTGCCTTCTTCTGTAGAACAAGGAAGAAAATGGCGCACAAAATTGTCTTATCCGAATGTGAAACCGCGAAAAATTTCAAAAAGTGATTCAGAAATACACAGTGCACATGCATACGTACTTATAAGACAGACTTTACCTCCATTTGCCATATTCGGGGTCAAGTTTCGCAGTGCCCCTCCGACTGAAATTAAAAATTTAAATGATGATATAAAACTATTTAAGACAGAATTGTGGGACGACTTCTGCTCTGCAGAAGAATTTCATTTTGCTGAAAGTTAGTGTTGCGCCCATTATTAAGCATTTTTTTTGGCACAATTATCTTGCCATATTTTTGGTCTGTACAATATGGTATTCTTACAAGGTGATATAAACAGCTGTTAGAACAAGCTACTTCGTATTTTTACTGTACCGTATTATATTAATGTTAGACCTATGACATGTTCTGCGTTCTTATACTGTTAAGGAGCTGTGGAATGTAAATAAAACTTCTCTTCTCTTCTCTTCTGTAACAATCGACCACGTTGTCCTAGTTAGTGATATTCACAATATGTAGATCCATTCATGGGGGCATCTGTTTCGAATCTCGACCTGGGCCCAGCTATGCTGGCTAAGGCTTTTCGTGGTTATCTTGAATCTCCCGATAAATGATGTGATGTTACGTCCATTAGACGACGAGTATGTCCTTCAGAATACTTTCTCATTCGACGCTATGTCGTCTCCGAAGCCTGATACTGATAGCGTCATTAAATAACCCACTAAAATACCGGTGAACAAAAGACGCTTTTCTTCAAGAACTGGACCTCCTCTAATACACTTTACCTGCTTCCAATCCTCCAATAACCAAGGCGTTTGTGCTACACATTTTAGTCAAGGCCGATAGTGCAAAATTTAAACGATGTCCGTTCAGTACTTTCTGAGGTTACACAGGAGTATGGATAAAAACTAACCTCCCTTTATGTGTGCTTCAATTAAGCAACGAAGAAAATCGAAGAATACCCAAATTACAAACTAAGGTTTGTGTCTTTGTCCGGATAGTTCTGTCATTTTTCTTTTCAGCTTGGCTTTGACTCATGTTGTGCACTTTTAGAATACGGCATAAGTATGTAATGTCTTTCCTCGAACTGAATGAATCCTCCGATTATTCCGAAGGCTTTCGTTGAAAGAAAATTGCCCACTTCAGTTCATGTTCTTGATTAAACAATTTATAATAACAAGTGACCTTTATTATATTGAACGTTCTTAAAATATTCAAATTTTGTTTTTATACTTACATTCACACTTCGTTTTCTGCCACTTGATCCTTAGCAGAAACTCGGTTTTGAGTTATACTGTAACGTTGAACGTGATAAATACGATGGCCGTAAATAATGAATCTGGAGGGATTTGAAAGTAAAACAGTAATGTAAGATCACCTTATAGCAGGCCACGAAGACCCAGAGGAGGTGCAGAAGTAAAGCTCTACGCTAGATAAGGTGGATGGTCAACGCCACGCCCCCTCCGCCTATGAAGGTCATCGTGGCTTGATTTAAATTACTATGCCGACAGTTTTCTAGAGACTGAGAAGAATCACGAAGGCCGTCAGAATTGCGATTTTCATAAGATTCTAATCGTGGTTGCCCAGAAGGCTTTATCGCGGTACCTTCCCGCATATACGCCAGTCTCCCAAGCGAATAAAAGGCCTAACGGTAGCCTAGGGAAAGAAGTTACGGAGCGGCAGAAGAAGGGTACACAGTAGAAAACAACAACAAAGAGATTAATAAAAGAAGGGCCACAATAATATATAGCTGTGTGACAGACAGATTGTGTGTAGCCTCTGCATATGTCGTCCATCTACCCATTGCCGTTCGGACAAACCAGTGCTAACACTAATTCATAAGTTACTTAAAAGGTTCAAACAGTAGTATTATACAGCACTGGAGGAGTTGACGTGCACATTAAGATGGAAGGTGGAGATACGAAGTAGACAGACGCAGGCAGTTAGTAATAATTCAAATAGGAAAGAAACACAACCTGTGTGTGTGTGTGTGTCTTTAATTTCATGCCGAGGCATTTAGTGCAAGCCAGAGACGCGGAAGAATTGTGCGTGTATTTCCACATGAAACTTCATTTCGATATTGCAGGTGTGTTATCGATATCGAATCTATTAATCGGTTCATAGAATTTAATTGCTTCCTTACTTAATTAACTTCTGTCTTAAATATCAAGCTTTGCGCTTGTTTTTTACTACAAATCTTTCTCATGGCCATGTGAATTTCCACAACGCCTCCTAATCAAAGCCGCCCGTTTCGAAATCGGAGATAAAATCAGGTGACGTCGCGTGGTCGGCTTTGTTTTCTCCTTCTCCATCGCTGAAATGAAAGTTTTCAATACTTAGTCTAGAATTTTTGCCTTGTGAGTAATGAGTGCGAAGTTATATTATTTAATAAGCGGTATATCGGTACGCTGAATTTATATCGATATCGAATATTCTTCTACCATATCATATCGTGTCGATTTATCGGCACGAAGTTACATCGCTAGAAAATAGTACGATCTGTGAGCCGGAGCTGGTTGTCTATTCATCCTTCCCTTGATTTTTCAGACATCAGAGTATGTCATTGTTGAAGCTCATATGTAATTGTCACTGCGCTGAACTAGGCACCATGTCACTAGGACATCTGAGAGGAGGTGTACCCGTACGTAGAGCACTACTGTTGCTTGCTGTGTAGGTGGGTGTGAGTAGTCAGCTTCGCACCCCGGCCGTTTTACCGTCAAGAAAGCTTCGCCGGTACTCCGGCTAGTTAGGAGCTGCTAGCGGTCCAGTAAGGAAGTCAGTCGCGTACGAGTGTTGTGTAGGTAGAACAGAGAAGTGACTGTGTCAGTTTTCTAGAAATGGTCTAGTTGTTTTACTGGATATAGTGGTACATTATTTTATATCAAGAATAAAATTAATAAATAAAACGGAAGTGAAAAGACAATAATTAAAACTATATGTGATTCGGTGAACTACACCCGTTTCCCGGAAGAGGATCACTTACCAGACTGAGCGCGTTGGGACAACATAGTTACGAAGGTTGATCGTGTATAGTAGGTAATCAAGTTTTACTTGGGGGTCTGTGAGGGTAGGCGGGGTTGACCGAGAGTCGGAGGACGTAACAAAGTGTATTATATACTTAAAAATTGTTATTCACAGGGTTATCAAAATTGGTACAAGACTACGATATACTGGAGTGAAATTATCAACAATTTTAATTATGACACAATATTCTGCGTCTGCGCACAGACGTTCTGAAAGCAGGGGTGTAGAGACAAATCTGTGCTGTTAGGGGAATCGAAAGGAGGCCGTCTACTCCATAGCCAATTACCAATAATACTGACCCTGATAGCAACTGCCATTATAAAATTTCGAATGGCCTTCTGCGCAATGTGAAGAATACTGATATGACAATATCGAATTAAATCGAGAATTGAACTGTACGCCACCTTTCTACAAATTCGGTGCAAAGATTTATCAATTTCAGAGCACCGGGCAGAATATTGTGTCATATTTAAAATTGTTTATAATTTCACTCCAGTGTTTCTTAGTCTTGTACCAATTTTGATAACCCTGTGAATAACAATTTTTAAGTACATAATACGCATTGTTACGTCCTCCGAGTCTCGGTCAACCCCCCTACCCTCACATTGGCCTCCGAGTAAAACTTGATTACCTACTATACACGATCATCCTTCGTAACTTTGTTATCCCGACGTGCTCAGTCTGGTAGGTGATCCTCTTCCGGGAAACGGGTGTAGTTCACCGAATCACATATAGTTTTAATTATTGTCTTTTCACTTACGTTTTATTTATTCATTTTATTCTTGATATAAAATAATGTAGCAATATATCCAGTAAAACAACTAGATCATTTCTAATAAAATGACACAGTCACTTTTCTGTACTCCTACCCACACCACATGCGTACGCGACTGACTTCCTTACTGGACTGCTAGCGTCCGTCATCAGCTCCTAACGTTTTCTCATTTAAATCTCTCCCCTCCTACCTATCACCAACGGCCCTGAATAGGCTATACGTTGGCAAATTAACTTACAACGCAAGCCATGAACCGTCCGTAACTAAAGCCAGCAATCCTAAGAAACAACTATACTAAAAACTATCGGCTACACTACCCACGCTGTAAACTGGAGTTACGGAAAATATCTCGTACCTTTTTGAACGGAAGAAAATTTGAAATCGAACATGTATAAACACAGTCGGTTACTCTGTAAGATGTGAACGAGTTCGTAATAAAACAGTTTAATGTATGTTGTATAAACCTGTCCACAGTATTTTGTAAACGAAGACCAGATTTATATTGATAAAGCTACTCGGATGTTTTGCTGGTTAGCACATTTTGCGAAATGGCTGGTGGGAACGAATTTACGTGGCCCGTATTATACTGTTCTTTGGTTAGCACCTACATTTTTGTGTTTCGAAATATATTCTGTGCCATAAAATAATTTGGCACGCCCAGAACTTAATTTGTTTTTAGGAAATAGCACGAGCTTACAACAACGTGTAGACATGGATTTGGCATTTTTATTTTATCATAGAGCCGTATGTGTTTATTATTTATTGTCCGTCTTACACAACAATATGATGTAAAGTTAAGTTATGTACAATTAATAAAGCTACATGTTTCAATTCTTTGGGGTCATCTTCAAGGCTTATAAAACATGAATACAAGGTACGTCTGAAGTAGTTACCTACGGGATCCCGTGGTTTACAGTGTGTTAGTTATAAAATATATGTTATAAAAGTTGGTTAAAATACAGGTAAAAGACATATGATCGTGGTTAACAAGTGGATCGTTGTTGTATGTATGTGATAGGTGTTTATTTACCTTAGGAAAGTGCCGTAATGTTATGGTCGTGGATTGGGGACCTCACAATGTACCGGTGGCCTTACACCGTATATGGGTGGTGTGTGCCCTCGGTTTGTTGAGAGCTCGAACTCACTGTTTGGCTGATGTGGCATCATCCAAACAGTAAATACCTGTAGGTCCAACAGTGACCACGCATTCCGCGTTTTTTACCGAAATATATATTTTTTCTTAATTTATTTTTCAATTACCAACTTTCCCTAAACAAATTATGGAACTGTAGGAAGTCTGAAAAGGAACCAAATGACTGACTCGAATGAGCAGAGTCCTTCCTGAAGGCTAACAGTTTTTTAGCTAGCAACATATTCCCCGCTTCTTTATGGAACCCGATGGTTCATTACCGCATTCACAAGAGACCATCACTTGTCCGTATTCCGAGCCATATCAATCCAATCCATGCCCTCCAAACCGATTTCTTTAAAACCGACTTTAGTGTTATCCTCCCATCTACCCCTAGATCTTCCAAACGGTCTCTTCAGTTTTCCCCACCGACAACCTGCATGCTTGGTCTCTCTCCCCCATACGTGCCACATGCCCTGCACATCTCGTTCTTCTTGTTTTGAACACCCAGATAATATTTGGTGAGGAGTACGTGTTACGAAGCTCCTTATTACACAACTTCCTCCAGTTCTTTTTTACATAGACCTTCGTGGGCCCAAATGTCTCTCTCAGCACCCTATTTCTTGAACACCCTCAGCGTATGTTTTTCCCTCAATGTGAAATACCAAGTTTTACAACCGTATAATATGAACAGGCAAAATTACAGTTCCATATGCGTTAGTGTTTATATATGTGGAAAGCAAACGAGAAGACACAATATATGGACCTTATGGTAGTAGCCATTCCTCGAGTTCGGTCCGCTTTTAATGTCTTCCTGAACGCAGTTTTGATTTGTTAGGGTCGTTCCCAAATGTTTGAACTTCTTCACACATTTAAAGGATGTATTACCTATATGCATTTTTTTGTTTTGATTTTGTCCTGTATTCTGTTCTGGAGAGAGGAGCATACTTAGTGTTCTCAGCATATACATCCAACCCCATCTCATTACTGTTGACTAACAAAGCTTTTCTTTATTAGTAGGGATGTTTTAGGCCCGGAAATTAAGGTCGTCAGCGTAAACCTGAAGCTGCTGTGTCCCATTCAGTTTCAAATCTGGAAGAGGGAACGCGTTATTCATACCACGACACTGTCACGGCTCGATTTAAGTTTCCCCCCGTGTGCCACATTTTACTATCCGTTGTGTAGGCCATATGGTCAGTGACTAATGTTTAAGTTAATCTGTGACTGCTTGTTACATGAGTTACCAGACTGGTTAAAGTGCACCTTGCTGGAGATGGTACGTTCTCACTTTTACGTATTGTCCCGACAGTTTTTCCTCAGTTCCTTTCACCTGTAACAAAGTTCAGCATAATAAACCAATCAGCAAAATACGGCATCGTGATAGGAAAATTACGAAATTCTTTGCAAAACAATGTGACAGCTTTTCTTTAAGGATATTCGAATACACAACTGCAGTTCTACTTGTATTTTCTATGTCGTTAAAATACACAACACATTGCAGATGTCACTGTGTACCTACCTTACTGCCCCAACACCTGATGTATGTATGTATGTGTGTATGTATGGATGTGTGTGTGTATGTATGTATGTGTATGTATGTGTATGTATGTATGTGTGTATATGTATGTATGTGTGTGTATGTGTGTATGCATGTATGTGTGTATGTATGTATGTATGTATGCATGTATGTGTGTGTGTATGTATGTGTGTATGTATGTATGTGTGTATGTCCGTCCTTGTATGGGTGCAATGCAACAACAGTCGCCTCTCATATTCATTTTGGCAACTAAACCGAGGTTCTTGAATCTTGCAATAAAATGATTCTAAGAAAGATTGTTTGTTGATGGAGGGAACATTTATAGCACTTTGTCCTTTGTATGGAAAAATATACATGTGTATGTGACATTTCGAAGGCTGCTGTGTCTGACTTCGGCTGGTAGGGTTGGTTAGCTGCTCTGTGGATCCAGTTACATAATGCTGTTCCTTATCTGTAGGGGCGTAAGCAGGCCCGAAAGAGCGGCGTACCTCAATAGGAGATGGAAGAAGAAATTAACCATTGAGTGTGGTATGTCACAAGAAGGTACGAACACTGGGAAGAATAAATAGAAAAACACGTTCATAAGTAAATAACTTAGAAATTTCCTTTTAAGATACGGGAAAAGTTTATCCAGTTGGCCTAACGCAGTAGTCCTATCTGCTGTTTCGTTTCAATGCAAAACATAATTTATATATTTGGAAGACACTTTTTTGCAAAAAAAAAATTAAACTCCTGTGTTACTCAACTAAATATCTGCACTGAGGGCACGGAGCAAAGTGCGTGGGATGTGACTGTAGCTGGTGACTACGTTCGCAATAAGTATTACATATTCTGAGTGTGTGTTTGTAGCCTTAGTTGTCAGGCATTCTATGCTTATACTTCATATTGTCATCCGTGGTTTGTCTGGCTCTACCGACTTGATTTTGTCCTCAACTTCCGTCTGAAACATTTCTCATTCTAAGAAGAATTCAGCGAGATACTATCATAAATAGACATAGGTCTTCATGTAAAGTGTCCGTTATTCTTGTACGATTTTAATGAAACTTGAATGTTGTCGCCATATATTCGAAAAATACTTGTTTATGAAATTTTATGAAAATCCGTTCAGTGGAGCAAAGTTGTTCCGTGCGAACAGACGGACGGATGGACAGATATCGTGAAGCTAATAATCACTGTTTGCAATTTTTCGAACGCCCTTAATTAAAGTTGTGTGAGGGTTTAACAATAAACGGAGATAGAAGACTTGAACTTTTGGTCGATTTGCAATGTGTCAGACATGTCGAGTCTTAGAACTCTGGGAGAGTAAGGTCATGGGTTCTAGTCTCATTAGTAGTAATTACACGCACGTTCGCTTATCTGAGAAACGTCTATTAAAATCGTTGCTTCAGCCCGTCTGTGTCTGAAAAATATCGCATGTACAGAAAGAATGAACTGGTTATCATAGAATGTGATACTGGACAATTTTACCAAATATTGCCAAGCTATTGTTTTAACTTATTTTGTGTAAATTTAGTCGATACTTTACATAAAGACGTTTGCATACATGCACTGTGCCCTTGCGCACACACTATCATGCTCGGGTTTAGTGTTGTTTCCAGGAATTTAGGGAAAACGCAAACTGTCTGGACCACGACATTTGCACGGACACGAAAGTGCCATAATACCTACAATATGCTTACATTTCCTATCCGTTTTTATGTCCTTTCGAAAAATTGCGAAAAGCGACTACTGGCTTTTTCACGTCTGTCCGTCTGTCTGTCCGCATGGAAGAACGCGGCTCCCCTGGATGGGTTCTCATGAAATTTGATATTTGGGCGTGTTTCGAAAATCTATCGAGAACATTCAAGTTTTGTTAAAATACGACAAGAATAACGGGAACTTCACGTGAAGACCAGTATACATTTTTGACTGGCTGCAAATTTGAATCCTTTTGTGTATGGTAAAATATTTATTGTATTAGTACCGTCAGTACACAACATATACAAAGACCAGATATACGAGGTCTGCTAGAAAAGTATCCGACCTTTGGCCGGGAAAAAGAAACTGGCTTACTTGGAGCGTTGGACACCTAATCACCCTCAAAGTAGTTCCCTTGGGACTCCACACACTTCTCCCAGCGGTGCCGCCATT
>Ga0123354_10011337_pt1 | contig 13763 bp, 6 predicted proteins | sample TergutLab28metaG_2_FD_97872 | JGI IMG/M metagenome (GOLD analysis project Ga0123354, IMG submission 97872) | Labiotermes labralis P4 segment gut microbial communities from Petit-Saut dam, French Guiana - Lab288 P4 | ecosystem: Host-associated > Arthropoda: Insects > Digestive system > Gut ... | reverse complement strand
CCTGAGACACCCTGTATATATATATATATATATATATATATATATATATATATATATATATATATGACAGAAGAACTTCAATGGTGTTTTAATGTTGTGCATGCCTAATAAAACGATTAAAAGTTAAAACACGTAAAATCACTTAATATCCTGATGTTAAAAATCAGACGCATGTAGAAATATGGACGCGATGGCCACTAATCATCTTGTGTGTGTGTGTACATAGAGAACAGGTACAATCCCGAATTGGATGCAGCCTCTGGAAATCAAATGTAACATACATAGGAGCAGTGTGTGATTGGTATTACACTATATTGTGAGTTCGGGGTGGAAATTAGTGTATGGTTTGGTTTGCACGATGTAGTGCACTTAAGTTGGTTGAAAAGTGGTGATTCGGAACACGATGAACGGCGCGTATGACATTATCGCTTTTTCGGAGTTTATTACTTTACAGTGCACATAGCTGGACGTCAGCGTTCCTGAACTTCCGTTATACGTTCAAAGTGTAAAATATGGACTTCATGAGGACTGCAGAAGCAAATGACAGTTAAAGACAAGTCGCGTGATTTCAAGCTTCCGCCGCCTTGTAAACGAGGTTTTGGCTGTTGTGGGGTACCGCTCAGCGCTGTTTGGTAGTTGGTTACCGACGTTTTGGCACGGCCTATCGTTCCCCAAGAGTGCTTGACCCATGAAGATGGGACCGATAAGCTGTCCCGAAACGTCGCTAATTACCAATCACCGCTGCGTAAGAACGAGGACCTTGAAGGCAACTACATTATACGCTTTGACAAAACGTTTACATCTTAGTAATAACCAACTTAATGCACAAAACCTTGTCTTATAATAAGTTTATTATATTCCTCTACATGTTTCGAGCACTATATGCTCGTCATCAGAAGGTCAAAATTGTATTATACAGTATCTGGTATTGTTGAGAGAGGACTCTCTCAACCTATGCACGGGACAGCCACCTACAGGCATTATGATACCAGATGCTGTATAATACAATTTTGACCTTCTGATGATGAACATATAGTGCTCGAAACATGTAGAGGCATATAATAAACTAATTATAAAACAAGATTTTGTGCATTAAGTTGGTTAATTACTAAGATTATACCGAGATGCACGTTCAGCAAAACATAAAAACGTCTACATGTTAGACTTCTATTGTTCTAAGGAATTGTACTGCTTTGCAATGGATTTGGTCCGTCGGCTCACAAATGTCCAGATCGCATCAAAATAAAGTTTTCTGGTTGTCGCGTAATCGTTTCTTGCACCGAACCTTCCAAATAATGTTTTCCCAATCCTGATCCTTCGATTGTCTCGGATACGCCTTAATCTCAGCACGCGTTGCAACTAGTGGCCTACCAGAACGCGCAGCTCTCGTTCGCCATAGTTTTAATCGTTCCACCCAATTGGCATTCGTAATGGTTCCGCTGGCCCATACAATTGTCACTGTCCTGAAATCTCCTCGTCCTTTTTTTCACATCTTCTGGCCACCAAACCAGACTACAGATTCTTCGGCTTTAGTGCAATGACCCTTTAAAGCCCAGCCGTTACTCCTATGTGTACCAGCAGGCTTAACATTAAGAAATTCTACGTTCTGTTTACGCATTGTATTTATGTATTTTGTATTAATCTCAGAATAAACAGCTATTATTTCCCTGCACAGCAGTGACTGTTTTTTATAACCTTGACGGAGTGTGCTTACCAGGTGCGACAAACTGAGTCTTTAAACATAATTCAGGTTCATCTTAGTCTTTGCAAAGATTACACTGTGTATGATTTACCAATGAAAGAGTGCTGCTAAACATGTGGCAATAGATGGTCTGTGGTAGTTTGCTCTGCTTGAGAGAGATGCAGAGGACGGAAAATTCACATTACGAGATTGGAGGTTCTCAGATGTGTCGATGAAGATTTAAGTCTTCTGGTGTAAGACACCGTGTAGACTGGTAAATATTTGCCAGCATTTGGGAGAAACTTCCTGCCTCAATATTTGGAGTGATCCAAAACAATGATTAACCACCCTACACGGCTTCATATTCCAGAAGACTTGAATCTCAAAATTCATACTTTTTATGTCCGTTGTCTTTTCAGTTTTGCAAATAATAATTTGAGTTACCACAAAAAATAATTAATTTTTTTCCCACGTGTGTATGTTGCGAGCCCTTTTAGGTCATTCTAAATTTTAAAAAATTACACAAATATGCCTGTCATCTTCGCAATATTTCTCCACCCGTCCGTCTTCTGCATGTAGCAACCCCCAAAACTATCAAAGGGGCTTGCTTAATTTACCCGCAAGCCCCGCAGATCTTACGGTATATTGAGATAATTTCAACTAAGGAAAGATTTTGTTGTGTCGTTCAGTAATTCACGAACCGCTGAACTACTCTTGTTCACATTTAATAATTAATGTGCTCGCACTAATGGTCGATCCATCTCAAATTTAGCTGTCACAAATGACAAACATAGAGGTACGAAGGAAGGGACCACGCCAGGATTATGCTAAGCTGCAGTTCCTAGAATTTTTTTATTGCGTGCAAGTCTTTTTTTGAGAAACCGATAAAGTTTGATTTTGCGTTTTATGTAGGCGCAAAAACAGGGATAATACTGGTCGGTCTGACAAAAAGGAAATTCACCGCCAGATTTTATGGCAGGCATGTCAATAATAACTTTAACAGAAATACGTTAAGTGGTTTCGGAGATTATACTTGCTGACGGTAGGTGAGACGGCCAGACTCATATCACCCCTCCGTGGCGCCTCGTTATGCATTCGTTTGGCGCACCAACGCAGAAACTTTGCATATTAACGTATGTTTATTATCTTACTCTCTCTCATAGCCCTGATTTTGATGGTTCGCTACTCAAACATATTCTACGTCGGTTTTCTCATTTACTTCGATAAGTGCCAGAAAGACAATGAAAAAACCGTCAGGGAATCTGACCGGTGTACATCTCACTTTGTTGCTGTCTCCTCAAATGTCTTCTTGCCTTGTTCCGGCTCAATTGCGCGCTATTCCTTTCTACAAAATGCCTTGCTGCTTTCCGTCAACGTGTTTTTGTAGTTCACCACTTTGGCCATCAAATATTCGGCGTGTCCTTCACACAGAATGCCATGATTGTTTTATTACTATTTCCTTTTGCACTTTGCTCTCCGCCTTATGGATTTAATCAGAGAAGCTGCGCTGTTATGATTGCAACCTTCATGTCCCAGTACTCACTACCGTGTGTGAAAGTGATAACGTGTTAAATATTTGAAATAGCACGACTGTGTTTAAATACGTAAGTTGACATGATAAGATTATTGAACTCTTCCTTATTGATTTTAAATTCTTCCTTATAGAACTCAAATAAACCTGGACCAGACGGCCAATTACTTCTACGTCATATTTTATTCCTGCCACAAAAACAGTTAAAGGTGAGCACATCGGGCTTCTTCCACACCCTCTCCTAATTCATCAGACACTAGATTCTATTGTAATTGTAATCTGAGAAAGCGTCTTTACAGGTACATGTGAGGTTTCCGCACAGTGTACGGTCTGCTCCAATAACAATGTGTCGGGGGCGTGACCACACCCTTCGAGTCAACGACCTGTGACACAGTGTTCCTTTGAGTATCTCGATCGTGTGCAAGAGTCGGCCCAATGAATGACTTGGAGCGCTCCGCCCCAAGCTGAACGATTTGTAGTGTTTCTGATCCACTCAAATATTCATATGCACTCTTAGGATTTAATTTCGATATGTGTTCAAACCAAGTGATAGTATGTACTGAAAACAGAAGATTCTGATAAACGAGTGCCATCATCTGGGTAACATTTGAGGAACTTTATTTAAGGAATGTGGCGATAAATTGTGACGTAAACTTGGCGGTTTTTTTTTTTGCATGTCCTTATGAATTTCATTGTATAGCTCAGTAGAAATCAAACAATACTGCAAATGGTGTACTAGGCCACATAGTACACAGATTATGCCAAGGCGTTCTTTATTTTTACAAACATCACTCAGTTTCACACTTCATTGATACCCATAAGAAGAGCATGACATTCCCTGCACCGATATTCAAGAAACTCGCAAGTGCTAAACAGCAATGTGTGCAGATCTGTTATGCCGATTTTCACCAAAATCGGAAAATAAATCTGGAAAATATAAATAGAAATTTTTTGACACCCTTAAGTAAAGTTTGACTTTCACTGCTTCGGTATTCACGAAACACGCAGTCACTTAGTACATTTTTGTGTAAATCTGCTGCATGGAGTTTTACCCAAACGGGTTGACACGTGTAGAAGATACAGACAACATTTCATTTACGGTCTTATGTAAGTATGCTTTTTACTGTATGCAGCTTCACGAAACTCACTATAGCCCAGCAATATTCATAGAGATCTTCCTTACCGAACTTTGCCCATATCGGGTGAAAAACTTGAATTTACGCTCTTAAACTAAGGCATGGCTTTTACTCTTTTGACTTTCACGAATATAAACTATAATATTTGGCGACGTTAAGTGGAAGTTCTGTGTATCGAATTTCACCCAAATCCGTCCAGAAATATAGAAATTACGACTACAAATTCATTTACGTCCGTAAATATCACATGGTTTTCACAGCGCCGATTGGAAAGAGACTTATCTTTTTATTAAGAATTCTTATATTGAATTTCATGAAAATCCGACAAAAGGTCTAATCGCTGATGGAGGGTCATTCTCGGGCGAACGGGCAGAGACAGACAGACGTGCTCAACACATAAGGCTTTTCCTTTTCCGTGTAAAGAACGCCTAAACATAGACACAGTTGATGTCAAGTGCGTGATATTCTTATGACTGTTGTAGCTATGACTTAGTTTAGATAAATAGATAATTCAGAAGCCAGTACTTTTCTACTCATGAACATATTCTATGTGTTTAGTGCTGGCCGGATAACGACACCGAAATTTCGGGGTTCGCCATCGACTAAGTTGTAGAAAAGCTTTATTTCCTAGCATGTATAAAAATTGTTGCTACCATGCTTTATTGTTTCTTTCTTTCTTTTTGGCGCAACAGCCCCCAGTGGGTCATGGCGTCCTCATTCTCGAGATTTCAATATCGCACATAACGACGTACCACAGTCAGTAGGACTCCTCCAGTCGAGTGATCGGCTCGTCGCAGAGGCCTCTACCTAACAACACACAACACTCAGAACAGACAGACATCCATAAACCGGTGGGATTCGAACTCACAATCCCAGCAAGCGAGCGGACGCAGACCCACGCCTTAGACGGTGCGGACGCTGGGACCGGCGCTTTACAGCTTATTGTTATGAATTCAAGTCCTGTGGGTTGCGAAACTGTGTCATTTGGTGAGTGTTTGCCGACAGCTGGGAGAGCGCTACGTTTCTTCCTAACGTCGGGAACCACGCACAGAATGGCACGGCGTCACATTCCAGATCTGCGTCCTTCAAGACACCGCTCTGAGAAACTGAAGCGAAACAAAGATAGTTTGGGTCGCCCACAGTAACAGATGAAATATATACTTCGCAAGCATGTCGAACTGCGAGCTATTGATATAATAATGCACTCTTAATTAAATAAAATATTCTGCTGTTATATTGCCGTGTCTTCAACAAATATTCAGTTACGGTTGCTAGTACTCTGTGACGAAAAACGTATAGTGTAGCGTTATCCGTGGCTGCTATTTACGTTTTGTTTATCTACTGACCTGGACTGCAGTTTGTGACAACTCTTTTTGTCCAGCATTTTCCAAGGTCATGCAAATGAAAACCGGAAAATTTATGTAAAATTCGTAATATGGACAGCCTGTGATAACTTTATGTTTATGAACAGTGAGAGGCACAGTGATGTGCTTCGGAATCAGCTTCAGCCAGCGATTCGAAGAAAACGCTGTGATTCTTCTTCTTCTTCTTCTTCTTCTTCTTCTTCTTCTTCTTCTTCTTCTGCTGGCGTGTGTCTGCAGCGTGACAACGTCCGACCTCATCCAGCCCTTCGTACCGTGAAACAGATTCAAGATTTAAAATTAGAAGTGTTACACCACCCGCCATATTAGCCAGATTTGGCACCCGGCGGTTTTCACCTCTTCTGGCCCCTAAAAGACTGTCCAGTTGGCCATCACTTCATATCAGATGATGAGGTGAAGCAGGCGGGCATGACTGACTGGCACAGTAACCAGAAGACTTCTTCTCCCGCGGAAATTACGCCGTAGTGGAACGTTAGGTGAGGTGTGCAGAACGTGGTGGAGGACTCACTGAAGATTACTGTCTTTGTGCTGTGTCTGTTTTTGCAGTAAATCACTTCATATATTTTTCCCGGTTATCATTTTCATTCTTTCGCCTGCACTTACAAATTAACTATAACATGTAATCTAGTTTAAATCTACGACTTTTATTTAAACGTTCTTCTACATTGTGAAACTTCACGTAGTTCAAAGAAGCATTTTTTTCTCCCCTGTTCGGTGAGACATGTTCAATGTTTTGATGTTTTGCTGACCGTGCATCTCAGTATAATCTTAGTAATTAACCAACTTGATGCACAAAATCTTGTTTTATAATAAGTTTATAAAATGCCTCTACATGTTTTGAGCACTATCTGCTCATCATCACGAGATCAAAATTGTATTATACAGCGTCTGGCATCATCACTCCTGTAGGTGGCCGTCCGGTGCACAGTTGCCTCTACATTAGCACTAAAGTTAAAGAGAAACCTTGGAAACAGATTCACAGCTGGACGAGATGTGACTTTTAGCAGTAGCGTCTTTGAATATTCGGGCGGTTTAAAAACGTATCTGCTGCTGAGCTCTGAAAATGCTTTTATTAATTTAAGAGGAAGGCCTATTAATTTTCCTTAGCAGAGTATCTTTTGACAGCATTTTGGAGGAAGCTGGCTGATGGCAGAAATTTCACACTGCCATGATATTAATGTATATAACTGCTAATAATTTCCAAACAGAGATATATATGTACACTGCACTTCGAATTGTGCAGAGTCGACGGGTACCCAGTGGTATTGATCTTCGTACTCCGAAGTTAAACTTCTGTATTTGATGGAGATTAGTATCGAGCATGCACTGTACTGCACAAAGTGAAACTATTTAAATTTGTGTGTTCCGTACCTGTTTATTCAAGAATCTTATTTAATTGCATGACAAACAAACAAATGCATGTTTATAAATATGTTCAATCATATATTATTATTCTTCACCATCATGTTTCCTTCACTTCTGTGACCATCATCAGAGTGACTTACAATTGGAATACAATTAATACACAATAATAGTACAAAAATACAGGGTTATTCAAAATGATTGTCGGGTTACAATTATCCAGGTGCAATTCCGCACCAATTTCGGGAAACAGCCACCATCTGACAATTCCATTCGAAGGTGGTAAGCACAGTTTCAAGAGACAGGGTGCGTGTGTATCCCGGAACTGAAGGTACGAATCAGAACCGCCATTGAAACCATCACCGCTGACATGCTACAAACAGTTTGGAACGAATTCAATTATCGTGTTGATGTTTGTAGAATCACAAAGGGTGCATATATAGAGCGCCTGTAAGGTATGTAACAAAAACTTGGAGTGTTGTTCTATTAAATAAAAAAAAAATACATAAACTCCTATCTCAAATACGTTGTGTATGACAAGTTGTTGAAACCCCGACATTCATTTTGAATAACCCTTTATATGATAAAATCACTCAATGTTACAAGGCCGGGTAGCTCACTCCGTATAGCGACTGACTACAGGCTGGAAGGTCCGGGATCGAATCCCTTCCAGACCGGCCCTGGGGCCCACCCAGCCCCCTGTAAAATGGGTACCGGGTCTTTCCCGGGGGTAAAGTGCGGCCGGAGCGTCCTGCTGGCCACTCACCCCTTCTAGTGCCGCGGACATGGAAGAGTAGAGCTATACCTCTACCCACCCTCTGGGCCACACCGGGCCTGTAAAGGGATCACTTTATCTTACTCAATGTTACACTCAGTTTTCTATGACGAATCGCCTGGCCATAAAACATCGAAACTATAACTTCACATTCTTTTTGCATAGTATATTAAAGTAGGGTGCGTTTGTGTTGTTTAGCGGATGTATATAGTTGATTCACTTCCTGTATTAAGAATAGCATAGCTATAGTTATAAATTTGCCGGTAAAATGTATGAGATAATTGTGTTTTTGGTAAAACGGTTGTCACTGCAATTACGTACCTGTTAGTTAAGCAAAGTTGTGCATAGTGTTAGGGATCGTTTGAGACTGGCGTGTAGAATTTTAGGTGGGCAAGACCAGTGTTCTTGGGGCAAATTATTACTTCTACAAAGCTCCACTATACTACAGAAATATTTCAGGCTTTCGTTTCGGTGATAACAAAGTTTGTGGACCTTTTGGATTGTTACAACATGTGGTTGCAGACGTTTCGGAGGAACGTCTGCTAAAAAGATGAAGTAGCAGTTTCCTCCGAAACATTGGTAGACCTTTGCGAAATTTCACGTTGTCATGACTCAGAAAATTACAGTTTAAATAATGGGGATCCAACGATACATATTCAGGTTTCAATAAACGCTTTTGTTCAGACGAGCAAAACATCAGTTTGTAGCCGAAAATGTATAGGCAATAAGAATAACTGCCGTCACGTGGTACACAGTCAGACAGGCGAGAGGCAGATGTATAACTCAAACCACACTCGAGTCGGGGGCTATGGCAGTGGGTGATCAGCTTCACGCCCCGTCCGCTTTACCTCAGGGAAAGGGACCCCGCACCCATTTTACAGTAGGCTAGGTGGGCCACGGGATCGGTCTGTATGGGTAAGGAAAATCTCACCCCAACGCGGTTTGAACCCCGGACCGTCCAGCCCGTAGCTAGTCGCTATACCGACTTCGCTATACCGACCCCAATATTTAAACAATAACTTCACAAAATAAAATTAAACAACAATAACACCAATATGTATTTAAACTAGAAATATATGCAATAGCAAAGACAGATTTACGTTTCTTTTTCTCACTACTAAGAAGACACCGCAATTGAGACTCAGAGAGAAGCTGTGTAGAGAAGGTCTGCATCTAGGAACAAGAAAATAACAGGAGGGTGGAGAAACTTACATGATAGGCACTTTTATAATCCGTAGGTGGCAAATATTATTAGGAGAGTCAATGACGGGTCAATAATCGCGCATGGGGAACATAAAAAGTGAATAGTCTGTAGCCTATTACAGCATTTCAGTCTGAAAGTCTGAAGTGTCAATGTAGACGTAGGACCAGATGAGTGTACTATAAAACGGATTTCAAAAAAAGGATGTTTAATGATAGGATTGGGTGAAGATTTCTTATGAACCCAGTAATGAACAGTGCGATTCCATAAATATTAATAGTTGGTTAAGCGAATGAGCTACTGTCTTATTATTAATCAAAACTCTTTGCTGTGATGGAGGTATGTTGCTAATTTTACATATTGCTTGCATAGCTCAAGTAGTCCAAGGCCATACACCCCCTGGACAGGGTGGTCAGTTCTAATTTTATAGGCCTATAGTTAAAGCTGATATACTTTTGAGAACAGTACGCCTTGTAATGGTCAACTGCAGAGTAAGTAAGTGAGGTAGATATTATGTATGCATGTTAATGTCCTTACACACGCGCTGTGCTTATCTCCTCGTTGACTCTAGTGTTGACTAGTTGACGTAAATGAGATGTTTTATCTCGTCTGAATCCTCTCATTTGTTAATCTTGTTAATGCCATGGTGATTTGTTCTTCGCGATGAGTGTTTTATAACCACTTCATTTTATCAACATAAACGCATTTCAAAGATTCACGAAGTGGTTATCGTTATTTGAGTTATTAAGTCACAAGTAACACCGCGGTATGCAGGTAGTGTTACTAAAGGAGTGATAAAAAGTAGCTGAGATTAGTGAAGACAAGAACTGTGATACAAGAACTTGCGCGAAGCTAGGTACTTGGGCGGTCGAGCAGATGCGATGCTGGCAATTGGACGTTGGGGAAATAGTTGCGAGAGTAGGAACGAGAATGAAGTAGTTCATGACATTATCCAGTGGTTAGCTTGACTAATGGCGGAGCTGGGCCTACTGTCAGCTTAATTTTATGTATCAGTTCCCATAATTGTTGTTATTAGCCGATATGTTGTATTTTGAGCGGAGCCGGTTTAAATCCCGACAGGGTCACCGACTGCCATGACAGTGTTTTGTTTTTCAGTCTACAGTGAAATGTCTTGAAAGTAGAGTGAAATAGACCACGACTGTCTTCTTTAAGTTATCTGCTTGCAACCGATCGCTTATGGCTTACTTTCTCACTGACTTATGGTGATGGTACAGCGGTATTAAATGGCTTTAGTTTTAAGTCCAAAATTCAGATACTTCATTTGTGGAGGAAATGTGCCGTGGCAAAATTCTGGACTTGGTAGGGGATTACGGTTTTGATTAAGACGACAGTCACTAGTCCAAGTGTAGCCGGGGTAGCGTAGTAGATATAGCGACAGGATGACGGGCAGGGAGGTGTGGGGCTTGAATCACGGTTGAGCCAACAGAATTTTCTTTTCTTCAAAAACCTGCAGACCAACTGTCGGGCTCACCCATCCGCCTATGCAGTGGGTACCAGAAGTAAAGCGTCCGGGGCGTAGAATTAACTGCTCACCTCCTTCTATTGCCGAAGTTAAGAATGCGTGGATCTGCACCTTTACTCCCCCTGTATACCTTCTTGACATGCCTATGGATGACTTCACCTGTAGTTAGTGCAAGACGCGCACAAACTTCCGAGTCGTGGTTAGGATTTGTACATTCGGTCGCAGATTTCCTCGGGCGTTTTGAACTGCCAGTTCTGTACTGGAACAGGGGAGGGAGAAGTTGCTAGTGATGTGGCCGATAAGTGAGAGAAATCTTTAATTTACAAGTAGGATTGAGTGCACAATAGAGAATCAAGACTCGTAATTCTTGTTTGTGTTATACGTACTGCTTTCATTCGGGATGGCAAAATCGGCGACGTCCCTCCTGACTGTGATACTCGGGGGGGGATTAGATAAAAAGATAAGCACGTACATGTATACCAGCAGGCGCATTGCAATGTGCCTGTCGTTGCTGTGGTTACGTACTCAAAAAATTATGAGGCCTTCGGGTTCTAACGCAGGGTTGTTTATGTGCCATCAATATATGTTGCTGACCACTAACAATCTACGGAATAAAATTATTTATTTAAATATTATATGAAGTAACCTTTTAATCTAAGTAAAGAAAATTATAAAAGTCCGGAAATGGAATTGATTTGCCGAGTTTTACATCCATACAGATCTAACTAACGAACTCCACGAAGTAGAATCCTTCTTAAAAGCCGCTAGTTTCTTCAGCTAGACAGGATATTGCCCGCACTTCATGAAACGCGAAATTTCATTCCCGTGTTCACAACAGCCCGCTACTTGTCCCTATCCTTTGACAGACGAATCCAGTACACATCCCCCGATCGTATTTCTTTAAGACCCATTTTACAGTGATCCTTCCATCAACGCCTTTGTCTTCAGAGCTGTCTCTTTCCTTCAGGTTCTGTATGCGCGACTGTTCTCTTCCATGCATTCAACATTTTCGCGCATCTCTTTCCCCTTAATTTGACCACTCGCATAACATTTGGTACGGAGTGCAAATCATGAAGTTACTCATTATGCAGTTTACCCCCTGTTTTTCATTACTTTCTTCGTCTTACAGCAAAGAAGCTTTTAGTTTCATGCATTTATGTCGCCAAAGTTGTCGTTAAATGCCTATCAAAATTAAAGAGAAGTTATACAGTCCAGTAAGGTCTACATTTATATCACGTGTCAGCAGATATTCGGATATGGGTTGCTCATTGTGTGTTCATTCCGCACACAAAACGAATATGAAGGGTCAGCATGCCGCCATTTGTCTTGAATTGGTGATTTAGTTTCGTCCCAATTCCTGTCCAAAGGGGAAGATTGATTGGAAGATACTACACTTGCTGCGGCCGCAAACTGGTCCCTCGTAAGTTATGAAGACGGTTAAGAATCACGTGTGGAGGTCCGGGTCCAGTCACGAAGTTGCAGACACAGTGCTCTGACTCGGGGGATGACCGCATATTTCCTGCTACCCTTCTTATCTTACTACTACTATCTTTCAATTTGTTCGTTTGTTTTGGCGTGACAGCCCCCAGTGGACAAGGGCCTCCTCGTTCACGAGGTTTCTAGTTCACACACAACGACGCAATACAGTCGGTAGGACTTCTCTGGACGAGTGATCGGCTCGTCGCAAAGACCTCTAGCTGACAACATACAACACTCAACACGGAGAGACATCCATGCCCCCGGTGGGATTCGAACCCATAATTTCAGCAGGCGAGCGGCCTCAGACCCACGCCTTAGATCGCGCGGCCACTGGAACCGGCATCTTTCTATTTATTTACAATATATACACCTGATCTACATTTTCCATTTCTCTGTTTCATTCGTTTCTTTCCATTGTGTGATTCCTTGTTACAAAATAAGTAAAAAATATGACTTTGAGATGGCACTGAACTACCTCAGTAGATGTTACTGTGTCTACAATTGCCGGAAACGTGTTACATCTGGATAACATAAAAACACTACCCACTACACTATTAAGAAGTTTTTGCACCTTTCTAAGGAGCTCTTCTTCCAAGTTTTAAAATGTTTGTGTGTGTTTAGAAGAGCAAATAACAACGAAAGGAGACCGTGTATTAACGAATCGTAAAACAGTGTTTTTTTTTTGTTGAAAAACGGTGCTTCTAGATCATTATTATCAGGCTTAGTCTATCAATTTGCCATTACAGGACCTCCAAAGTCATGAGCATCTTTTCCTTCTAAAGCTATAGGCCTGAAGGATAAGAACAGACCAACGGCAGGACTGTCTGCGGAAGTCGTCTTATGAGGTGGAATATTTTTTTTACAAATGTCCCTTGAATTTTTATTGGGCATTTTACCACTTATAATTACTTCGACGTGGAAGTACACTACAAAAGAATGTAAAATACTCAAATTCAAAATTCAAAATTAAAAGCGATATTTTCCACGATTTGATATCTTCTGGGCAAACGTCGCTTTTGAAACACTTTTTTCTTGCGATTATAAAAACGTATTGCATTGTCCACTTAAAAATTTTAATGCGATTTTCACTTTATACCGCAATGGAGGACACATCTAAACAAGACAGGCCATGTACTTATGAACGTAATTTTGAGGTGCGTTCGTCTAAAACTTTTTGCCGTGGAAAAGCAATAAGTATCACATATTCTGAGTGTATGTTTGTAGCCTTGTGTATCCTGTATTCAAAACGCATGCACCGTGTTATATTGTGGCACGTGGTCCATCCGGCTATACAATATTTTTCCATATTCTCTCATAAACGGCACGATTTTCGGAAAAAAATTTGAAAACGAAATACGTGTTTGTTATTTTCTTTACAACTTTTGTTTGAAACATTTCTCACTCTAAGAAAAACTGAGCAAGATATCATATATGTACATTGGTCTTGACGGAAAGTACCCCTCATTCTTGTCATATTTTAATGAAACTTGAATTTTCTTGACAGATTTTCCAAAAATACCCAAATATCAATATCCTTATTGTTGCACCGTGCATTTCGTAGAATCACCTTAATTATCAACCAACAAATGCACTTACGTAAAATTTCACACTAAAACACTTAAAATCGATCCAACATGTTTCGATCCTAAGATCATCCTCAGGGAGCTATGTTGTTCCTTGCTAAAGTCATTTTAAAAACATTCACAAAATAATTCCATTATATTAACAGGGTG
>Ga0123354_10011336_pt1 | contig 13764 bp, 6 predicted proteins | sample TergutLab28metaG_2_FD_97872 | JGI IMG/M metagenome (GOLD analysis project Ga0123354, IMG submission 97872) | Labiotermes labralis P4 segment gut microbial communities from Petit-Saut dam, French Guiana - Lab288 P4 | ecosystem: Host-associated > Arthropoda: Insects > Digestive system > Gut ... | reverse complement strand
GGCTGAGTGGACCCCGTTCCAGACCCACTACTACTCAGAAAATCTGGTAGCGCCGGGGATCGAACCCGGGACCTCTGTATCTCTAGCCAGAAACTCTGACCACTAGACCACAGAGGCGGTCATTTTTTTTTTGTACTCCCACACCTTCTATAAATAAAACCATGTCGGACATGGTTTGGTAAAAGCCCGAAATGGAAGCGTTTCCAAGCAATTTTGGTAACCTCACTATGGTAAGTGCTAAGATTTACTGGTAAAACCTAGGTTTTACCAATCTTCGGGCTTCTACAGTAACATATATACCAAATTTTCCACCTGTAAAGTAATGCGTAAGTTCAGGTAGGTCAGTAGATTTTAATCTTCGGACTTTGGTTCAAAGGCGGAGATATGGAAGACTAGGCTGAATCGTCAAGTAGTATTTGCGTGGCTAAACATGGTATTTATGCATTAGGGCTAGCACACAAACAAAAGAGGCAATGTACATGAAAGCAACATTGAGGTGCTTTCGCGTAACCACTGTTGCAGTGGAAAAGCAGTAAGTATTACATCTTCTCAGTGTGTATGTGTAGCTTTAATCAGCATGCAAAGCGCATACGCCATATTATATTGTTATCCGGGGCACGTCTCACGCTACCGGAATTTTTTACCTTATCTCAACAGCGGAACGATTTTCACAGTAAAGGGTGTTGAACACAAAATGTGCTTTTTGATTTTATCTACAACTTTTGTCTGAAAAGTTTTTCATTCTAAAAAGAATCGTGCGAGATACTATCATAAATGTATGTAAACTACCGATTATTCTTGTCAGATTTTATTGAAATTTGAATTTTTCTACAGAACTTCGAAAATTAGTGAAACTTCTAATTTTTATGAAAATCCGTGCAGTGGGAGCCGAGTTGTTCCATGTGGATGGGCGGACAGATAGACATTACGAAGCTGATAGTGCATTTTCGGAATTTTGCGAATGCACCTAGAAAAGCTTTTATTTTCTACCGCCCACGTGGGACAGCTTAGCATCACAAGAATGATCTATACTCTGATACCTGGTTTGAATCCTGACCGGTACTAAATATGCTGTCTGAAGATCCAGCGCTATTGTTTTTAGTTGATACAATGAGTGCAAGCAAAACTGTCTAAAGAGTAGTTTAACCACTTTTCCCCGAATTTTCTTATTCAGTTGTATCCCTCTTTCATTCCGCGTTACACAATCTTAACAAAATTTTTTTTCAAAATCAGTGTAGTAATAAATGTATTTGTTCGAAATGCCACACACATTGGGATGTATTTTATTATATATATGCCTATTTGTGAGATAATTGTACCAATTCTTGTTACTGCACCGTCCATATCGTCGAATTATTTAATAGTATACCAACTGATGCACATACATAAAACTTTTTCATATTAAAACACTAAAATTGCTCCGACATGTTTCGATACAAGGATCATCCTCAGGGAGCTACACTTTCCTTGCTAAAGTCACTTTTAAAAACTAATTACTTATTGCTTTCGTTATATAATCCTGGTTCTGTGGCAGCATATATGTAATGTAAATTATATTGAGTATATTGTTAATAATATAGTAATAATATCAAGTGTATTAACATTAGCTGAATTTTGTACACAAATAATTAGGCTTACTGGGCTCATGCAAGTTTTTTTTTACCTTGTTGTGTAAGGGTATATTGCTAAGAGGGCCCGACTGCGGGTGTGCATCCTGTGCTTTGCTGCGTGATACTGACCATGAGTTACGCGGAAGGATTCTTTGTGTTTTTACTAGTTAATAGAGGGAGCTGGGATCACTGACCTGTTGCTCTGTAATTAATATTTTATGTTGACGGAATACTTGCATGTATAAGGCTTCCCAACAGTTCATATGTGTACCTTTTGATCATGTTTTTAGTAGCTGTAATGTATCTGCTGTTGGTAAATATTCGTGTCTATTGCACATTTTGCAAAATAGACACCCGCAGTCGGGCCCTCTTAGCAATATACCCTTACACAACACGGTAAGCAAAAAACTTGCACCAGCCCAGTAAGCCTAATTATTTGTGTACAAAATTCAGCTAATGTTAATACACTTGATATTATTACTATATTATTAACAATATACTCAATTAATATAATTTACATTACAGACATGCTGCCACAGAACCAGGATTATATAATGAAAGCAATCAGTAATTAGTTTTTAAAAGTGGCTTTAGCAAGGAAAATGTAGCTCCCTGAGGATGATCCTTGGATCGAAACATGTCGGAGCAATTTTAGTGTTTTAATGTGAAAAAGTTTTATGTATGTGCATCAGTTGGTATACTATTAAATAATTGTACCAATATTGTTACAGCAGATTATAGTTCTCCCCAAGTGAACTAAATATACCATGAATTGAGGACCAGAACAGAATTTCAGAACATATCTTTTAATCGTATTATTAACAATACTTTTTAGAGACGTGTTGATCTGTTTACGCATTCTGTAAACTAAATCAAGAAGCTATTACCTTGATCACATCACACCGCCTGCCAATTGCCACTAGTCACCCACTAAATATGCCCCTTACCCTGCCACGTTATTATAAAAGCTAAACATTTATACAAAAAAACGTTAACAATTCTTGTTGCTTGAAAGAGGAGCGCAGCCTTCCCTTCCTCGATTGATGACACTCTTATAAACCTTACGCTGTAGCAGAGGGTTCATCAGCTCCAGCAGCCGGAACCACGCGGTCCCCTAGTGTTTACAGAAAGCCATGCTTACATACAATGGATGCTCCTAATGATGTTTATTCTTTGGTTTGACAAGCTTTTTTATTTCTTTCATATCTGACCACGATAATTCATCAAGCTTGCCCCCCACCCCCACCCCCAAAGTAACCTTGAGTCCCAGTTTAATCAAATCTAAGTCAGGTCCTAAGACAGTCCATTTGTACCCACATTAATAACATTAATAAGATACGCTGCTTCAGGCCTATTTCAATCTTACCAACTTATCTACTTTACAGACATGCTCAGGATTTGTTTAGTAAGAAATAAATTTAAGACAGTCCACCAAACCGGAACGCCCGATGATGAGAATTTGTCTGCAGATTTCTGCGATAAGTTTTTATGGATGTAGAAGTTAATTTAGTAAGATATTAGACGGAAAGCAGATCCCGGTGCCCGTGCGATCTAAGGCGTCGATCTACCGCCGCTCGCTGTGATTGTGGGTCCGAATCCCGGCGGGAGCGTGGATGTTTCTCTCTTTTGAGTGTCGTTTGTTGTCACGTAGATGTCTCTGCGAAGGGCCGATCACTTGTCCAGATGAGTCTTACCGAGTGTGGTGTGATCAAAGAACCTCACAGAGAAGGCCTAGGCCCACCAGCACTGTCGAGCCATGAGAAAAACATAAACGCAAACGAAGTTACGAAACCTTATGTACAAATATTAGTCCAAACAGTTCTCAAATTTTGTTCCATTACGATCAACACGGACAACAAATTTATGTAATGATCGTAGATCTGAAAATTGTTGCTCAAGTAACCATTTATTTTCTATAGGTTAGTTAAAATGCGCAGCTGCCACCCAACTTTAATTCTTGAAATTATTCCGCCTTAAGTATTAAGCTCCTGCTGTACCGCAAACACTGCGTTTATACTACGAAGAAAAGGTGAAAGCTGTTTAGGGAAATAATTGGCGTCTGCGGACATACAATTATACGGCTTGAGCAAAATTCACGGTCTTCTTACGTTCATGTAGACGGTACAGTACAGCAGCAACCGCGCTTCGAAGTTTGGTGGAACTCTGTTGTGTATGATATTCCGACAACAAAAACGCGGGTAAAAATAGTTTTAGTAAAATCGTGTAAGCCAGCATTTTCCATTGTATGAAACCAAACAATTTTCCCATCTACGAACAAACCCCCTGAAGTAGAATCCAGCTGTTTCCACGTATTTCATTATTTAACAATATGTTCATAATTCTACTTATCTCCATACGTCATACATGTGGTGTACTATTTTCCTGTACCCTTTCACTATTTTATTTAAGTTCTTAAAGTTTTGCTAAATCATAATGTTATCACTACATAGTCTATCAGATATCAATGTGTGTAATGGTTAAAAGAATAAAGCCTCCTAAAGATCTGTAGTGTCTTTTTGAACAGGCTGTACTGGGTCATCCTTCAGGCGTCCAGGAGGTAGTAAGCTAAAATGTCTTTGCACGATTAGTATACTTGAGTGGGTGGGTGGGTGTGTTTTATACTGTAAAATAGTCTTAACACTTTAAATCATCAGTATACGGATCATTTCAAACATATTAATCTGAATTTTCACACCAGTTTCGATTAAAATTTAGGATGAGAGTGTCCACCTTTGAAGGTTATCAGACCTCACACAACTACAGTATTATTCACTTATAGTGTACCCGGGAACAATTAGCATGTGCGTCTACAGGCCATGTGTAGCTCGTAGTCGACTACGTTTTTGAAGTTTCGGGCGATGCCAGCCAGGCGTGTTAGGTCACTCCTCTTTCTGCTCAGTTTGTTCGGTGCAGCATACGACCCCTCGCGCTGAGATCTGTGCCTTCCTAGAATGTTAACAGAAGGTTGCACTCCTGTTGGCTTTGTCAACAATGTCGTGTCTCTTTATTTCGTTGCAGTGTTACAATGTTTTATTGTGTTACTTCACTTTTACATGCTCTTAATTCGTCGTTTACAATATCTCGCAATCCGTTGTAAAATTTTAACAGTTTCTATTTCGTTTTAATACTGTGACATTGTCTCTTATTTCGCTGAAACCCATTTAGAATGTCTCTTATTCCACAGCATTGCTATGACAGTGCTTCCAGTTTGTCGCGCCAACCGACGGCGTCTTTCATCAGACGTTTCTTGATTCATTATGGCTGATAAGGTCACTACACTAACAGTTAATAGATGTTTATTTTCTTGTAATCGTAGCTGAAACCTCTCAATATACCCGAAATATTAGGTTTTACCTTCTAATTCATGTTTACAATCAGTCTGATTAGGGGAATCTACGTTAATGTCATGCCAACTCTCGGACGCTAATAAAAAGTAACCTAGCGTGACTCACTCAATCATACGAGGGTATTTTAAAAGGGGTATACTATTTAGCTTGGAACTGCAAAACCCGGCGTCAACACAGAATGTGATTTTTAAGTGTATTTTTTTATAAATGTAATGCATTGACAGCACGTTAGACAATGTACAGTACGTATATAATTCACAATGAGGCGCTTCCGCGTAATCATTTTTGCCAGTAAAAGCAATAATGCGTTGTTGTTGACCTACATGTAACAGTCAACAATATAAAATCGCTGAGTGTTGGGTCGTGGAAACGCGAAAATGGGTTGCCTTTGCACTGTTGTCGAGCCGCAAATCATATTTTACTGCTATCAAAGTGCCCGATATTTCCGTTCGATTTTAACCAAATCTGAAGTTTCTCGACAAATTTTCATAATACTAAATATCAAATTTCACTCAAATCCGTCCAGAGGGAGCCGCGCTGGCTGATACGTGCGGACAGACAGACGGACAGACATGACGGTGATCATTGGCGCTTTTTGCTTATTATATAAAGGTGTCTAAAAATGGACCTAACCTTAGAGTTCTCACTGTAGTAACTGTGAAGATTACTGTGTTACGGGACATACAGCCATGAAGTGTGGTACAAATTTACCACCGTTTCAGAGGAACCTGTTGCCTCCATTCTCAGTGGAGTTACTCTAAACAGAACAGGCAATGTACGTATAAAGTAACATTGAGGCGCGTTCGTGCAACCATTTTTGCCGTGGAAAAGCAATTAGTATTACGTAGCCTGAGTGTGTGTTTGTAGTCTTAGGTATCAGCATGCAATGCACATGCGCCATATCGTCATCTATGGCCAGTCCGGCTCTACAAAATTTTTCCACATTATCTCATAAACGCCCATATTTTCAAAACAATTTATTAAACATAATGTGTGTATTTTGATCTTGTCTACAAGTTTTGTCTGAAAAATTTCTCATTCTAAGAGGAACTGAGCAAGATATGATCAAAAAATGTATATTGGTCTTCAAGCAAAGTACCCGTTATTCTTGTAATACTTTAAAGAAACTCGAAATTTTCTCAACAAATTTTCGAAAAATATTCAAATATCAATTATCATGAAAATACGTCCGGTGGGAGCCGAGTTGTTCCATGCGGACGGACAATCGGACAGACAGGCATGAGGTAGCTAATAGTCGCTTTTCGCAATTTTGTGAACGCGCCTAACAAGAAGGCAGCAGCTCTCTCATGAACACCTGTACGTTTACACCAGAATATACAACGTCACACATGAAGACACTAATCTTCTAACCTCTTACATTTAACAGCATTCTACGTAGCTGTTTATTTCAAGAGGTATTCCTACTAAAATTTACAGTTACAGCAAAGGATCAAGTATTGGCGGCTATTTTGTTACAATGATAAAGATAATATACGGAGATTTATGATTTATAAAACCGACAAGATATGTTACACTTACAATTTCCCGCAAAACAGGAATTACGGGTCCTAGCCACAACGTTGACAAACACACATCACACATCATCCATTTCTACACAGCCTAGGTGTTGCCTAGGAAGAGACAAGACAATCTCGTTATATTTCACGTCAGTTTCGGTTACTGTGTACAAAACTGGAGAGATGCGCTCTTGAAACATCGAACTGAAACAATATTGTTGCACCGTAAACAGACACCTCTAGGCGCCAGTAATAAAAGAAACAAACTTTGTCTCCACATCCAGACTACACTAATAATAGCATATAAATTTAAAGCAGTACCCGAACACGCCACAAGATTGTGCTTGTTTTCAAATGGACACCAATAGGTGAAATGGACACAGCCGCGGGTAATAGGTCCGCTATCAGTTTCTATGAGAACACTTCACATTAGACCATCGAGCAGTGACGAAATTTACTGAGGTAATGTCTCCAAATAGTCTACTAGAAGAAAAGGTGTACATAATTGTAGCCCAACTGTGGGCTGTCCAGGGACTTGGAATGCAGTACATTTAAAACAATTCTCGTTTTTTCAATAAAGTTTGCCGAAATTATTATTTTATTAAGTACTGAAATAAAATTCAGTAAGTTTAATTACCCTATTTTAACCAGTATACAGTATACACGGGTCAGTCAAGAAGTTTCTCTCTTCCTTCAGCACCAAATTAAGATACGTATGAGGCAGTGTAGATAAACCACTTTCTTAAGCTTAACACTATAAACAGAAGATTTATTAGCTTCACACTCCGTCTGCTTTTCTTCCCAGCAAAGAGTAGGACATGGAAATGTCCCAAGACTGGTCTGAATGTGTCAAAGAGCAAAATCCCTTCCCCAACAAACAGTCAAATTTTGGTCAACCAGCCCTCAGCCTATTTACTGACGAATTTCACTAGGCATGGTTCATTTTCGGAAACCCTATTTCTGTATGTGATGTCTCTAAAGTCCTGACCTAAACTTTAATAATAGTAGTAAAAACAATAATCGTTGTTGTTGTTGTTGTTGTTGTTGTTGTTGTTGTTGTTGCAGATATTTTCCAATAAAAATTACAATGTTCAATCCATGGTCTGATCTTTATATTCGAAATCCATGACCTGCTCCAAAGCACCAGTAAAATGCCATAACAGAAATAGGACCCTACTCTTCTCACCTAAATGTTTCCTACAAGATAAGATGGACCTAAATGCACAATAATATTGGGTATCGATTAAAATAAGGGACGCTGGGAAATTTGTGACCTCAATCATAATATTTGTGACGCTGTAAACAGTAGGTTGTGGCTCCTGGGCAGGTTATTATATCTGGACTCACGAAAGTAATAGTCTTGATGTTTTTATAGCGCCACACTGATTACAATTACGCATTACGCCAAAAAAAGGACATATTTTTCAGTTTCACTGAAGGCTGGCATCTTATGTAAAAGTATTCCATAAAGATTTTATCACTCCCCCACTCACGCCAAACATTTTGCAAGTCAGGTCTCGTACAACGCATAGTAGGAATATAGGTTAAATTTGATAGAAGTGTGAAAAAAGACCCATGAGATATGCTTAAAAATTATTTTCATTCCGTCAAGACAAATGGCCATTGAAGTTAATCAAACTGAATGAAATTAATAAAATTTTCGTAAAAGAGCTTTATCAGAATCTCCCAAAGAACAAAAAAAAACAGGCCCTTTCGTTTCTTTCTTTCCTGTGGCGCAACAGCCCATCTCGGGTCTAGGCCACCTCATTGTTGATGTTTCTAGATCACAAACAATTAGACACACACACGCGCCCGGCAGGACATCTCTGAACGAGCGAGCAGCTCCTCGCAGAGACCGCTAGGTACAGAAAACACAACAAAAACTCCCGCCTGCAGCCGGATTCGAACTCGCAATCCCAGCCATCGAGAGGCCGTTTTAGAGCTCACAGACACAGGAATGGGCCAACAGATAGACCTAGAGTTAAGATTTAAATTATGTCCCGAAGTAACGTGGCAATTAAATCGCACCAAAATAATAGATGAAAGAACCTAGGTCCATCACTCCGAATTTCACCAAAATCGGTCAGGCTATGTGGGCAGTGTTACTTTCAGATAGAAGAGTGGAAACGGCGACTTCAACCAAAAGGCAATTCTCGAGATATTTCAGCATTACATATTAGAGAAAAATAGAGGTACAAAGAAAGGCATGATAGATGTCTTCGGCTAGAATATAAAACTCCAACAAGTAGCCCAACTCGTCGAAAAGTAATACAGTGTATTAACACTCAATTCACTTTCATCGTCTCTGCTTTCTACTGCTCCTGTTTAACACGTTAAAGTTTATGATTACACAAACACTTATTCTCACTTAGCAGTATATGGACGTGCACGTCAGTGAAACCTTGAACAGGCGGACGCCACCAGTACGGCTTTTGTGATCTCCAGCAGCCACATGTTTCAGTCCCATACATTAAGGTCAGGAAAGCATGCACCGGCCGCGTTCCCTAAAGTGTTTCATTTCCTATGCTAGCCATTATTTCAGATCATAAGGGTACACGATGAATACTTTGTGACAGACAGTTCTTGAAGGCTCTGTACTTCAACAAGAAGTTCAGGTTTACAATGTACATACGGCCTGATGATGGCTGCCTTGTGCAGCCGAAACATGTAGCTATTTATGATTACTGTATTAAAGAGTTGTATTTTGACGGATTGTATCTTTATTGCTGCTTATTACGATGTACCATCTGTTCTCACAAATGAGGTTCTGACGACCGGGTCATTCCATTACCAAAATGTTAATTTACCCAGTTTTAGTTTAAATGCTTACAGGATGCGTTGAAGATTTATGTGTGATTTAACGAGGTGTCATTATCTCGAAATTATACAGTGCCGAACGGTAAGATGACAGATAAATAATTAATACTAAAGAAAGCAGAAGGATTCCGTCGTGCCCTAAATGAGTTGACCTACAATCTCGGTATTTGCCTCGACGAACTGAGAAAGGCAAGAAAAATCTCTATCAGGGTAGCCGGTGCCCTGGTCGAGATTAGAAATGGACATCTCCCGAACATAAACCAGGAGCTTTAATTCTTGAGGTCTCTTGATTGCTCAGATATTGCAGAGAAGCATGAAACACGTTTTATGGCTACTAGGGTTGTTCCAGTTCTCGATATGCAGCAATTCAACAAAAGAACGCGAATGCACTAGAACGGCTACAATATACGTACATCTACTGCATTTTCATACTCAGAATCGCGGAACGGCTCTACGGCTTGCCTCCGCAATTCCAGTAAAAAATAATATAATGTTAAATATGGCGACCGCCTTTTGATGTCCATCATCGCTAAACTTTTAACGTATTCGTGGTTATTTAATATCAACAAACACGTACGTCTTACCTTGTACAGGCTTTCGAAGTTTTCATGACTCCATACATAATAACAGCACTGATGATGAGCACCCTTACGCTCTTACCCCACTCAGACTGTCAGTTTCGTGGCCGAACTTTTTCCACCTACACGAGGTTCAGCTTTTTGAAGTCTTATTTTCTTGTAGTGTAGGCCCTAGGGGAAATTTTCCATATTCGCAATACATACCACGAGAGTTTATAAGGCGCACACTGTCTTCGATGTTCGAACACTGCGCCTCGAATGTCACTCTCTTTGTGCGCTTTTGGTTGCCCTGTGTAGGTATAGGCAAAGCAGTGGACCTATCTCCTGCGAAAGGAACCCTACCACCTGTCTAAAAAAAAATTCACAGTTCCAGAAGTTAATTCTAAATTGAAACAGGCCAGAGAAAGTAGTGTAATCCCATAAAAGGTTAAGAGAAAGAACCAAACAGAGAAACTTACACAGCAGAGCAGACGCAAGCCGATATGAACGTTGTTAAATGAATTGGAAGAGGCACGGCAATGTGACGTAGACCACTGGGGACTGTAACTCTGAAACACCTGCCACTCATACACAACGGGTATTTGAGCTTCTGTACAGTGTACACTGTCAGATATAGGGTATTGTCTCATGCCAGTAGTTAAAAACATGCACAAATGGCATCAAATGGGGCACTCCAACGGAGTTATACTGTTTGTTGAACAGCAAAGTTCAGGACACAGGGAACACAAATGCCCGGACTTAACACAGTGACAGGAGCGGAGACACAGCGGGAGAGTAAAGGACATAAAATCACATGTTTTCATCTTTCCCTAGAACAAATAAACAAACTTAAGCCGTGCGAATGTTTGTTTCGTTAGTATGTGATTCATCCCTGGGTTTTGAGGTTTGATAATTTTTAGACATAAGGTCTTATCCGTCGTCTAGCATTATAATGCATGCTAAGAATAAACCGATGCGGTGAATAAGGTCCAATATATTAAAACTATCCAATTAAGGTAAGCTAGATTTAGATAATTTCAGAACTCTAGACACTAAAAGTTTTTTAAGATCAATGAAAAATATTAGTTTTCCCCCCTTCATTTCTTAACGGCACGTCCAAACTACAATTCAACGTTTAGTGAAGGCCACAATGAAGCACTCCAAACACATCTGCAACATTTCGGTGTCTTATTGCCTGTGGCCATGAAAGTTTTTAACCATTCATAGCCATAAGCATTTCATTTTCGGTCCACGAAGACTGCGCCTTCCTAATACGAGTATACTTCATTTTCTCGATCAAATATAAAGATGTGTGACCAAAAGCAGTGAGCTGTATGTGTACAACATATTTATTCTGTTTAGCCAAAACTTGTACACATATTCGACCAAAATGCAGGTGTTTAATATTCAGCAGTTCGCTGTAATATACAGGTAATGCAGATGGCGGTGTTATAGCTAAGAGTCCTGCGCGGATGAACAAAGTAGTATCCGCAACCGCAAAGTTCTCATCCGTATCCATGACATGTGAGAATTCTTACTCTTGTTGACACCACCAAGCAAGAAGATAAAATATTTCATTCGACTGAATCTTATTACACCTGTACTTACACGTTATGTCTGTCGCGATCATCGACATTGTACATGTTGCAGCTGAAGCAGCTTTATTGTCGGATGAACAATCGAGCTCGTCGAAGTTTCCCGTATCCGCAGTCTTATCCGCAATCTTTTCTTGTATATAGTTTTTGTCCGCCACGAATATACTCCTGTGTATATCCGAGGACACACGCTTTCGCGCAGGGTTTTACAGTGCGGATCAGATAGCTTGATACCTGAGTCTCTTACACTGCATACAGCTGTGGTCAGCATGGTCCGGTTACTGCTTGGTTCTGGTCGGCACGGCCAGGCAACGTAATAACTGTTCCAAAAATATCTTACTTTTTGGGAGTTGGAGTACACGGTATATCGCAATGGAATTGCTTCTGCTAGGTTATATTTTGTGTTTTTTTAATAGATTCCTTTTGTTAAAAAATGAATGGCTTCAAAGAAACTGCAAGGTCCTGCGGGTTACGAGATAATGTTTTTGAAATGTAGAGAAAACTTTTGGAGCTGCGTGCGCTGTGTTTCCACTCTGACCAGCTTGCCTCTTCACCCCCGCGCTAGAAGGGATCAAGCTATCTGAAGAAAATAGTAGTAATGGCAGTGTCTCTTGTTAGCGATGAAGCATATGTCGTTCGGAATTGACACGAAAAATTATTAAATTCTTCTAATGTGGTAGTCCTGTACTTACAATACAGCTTCCCGCCCCCACCTTACCTTCCGCACAGCTGTTTTTCTTCCGTTATTTGCAGCTACAAAAGTTCGTTCACCAACGTTCCGCCAACTTCAACTAACGTCACAAGCTCTCCTCTTTACCGCTGACCAGTAGTACTTACTTCAGTGAGTATACATTTGTGAAGAGGCGAGTTTTAAAACTGATCCGATTTGACAGATGACCCACTTCACCCCAGCTTACTGTATATGTTTTACAGATGTTACATGCCTAGAAATACTAGTGTATTCAAATGGGTGGTGAAATTGGGGTTTAAACGCACAAGTTACTCGAATTAGAAATTGTCTTCGTAACGAGTGAGATTATGGGACAAAAACAAGTGTTTTAGTGAGCAATATGACACGTTGTACGAACTATTGCTTCCTCAAATACATACATTTGCCCTTCAGTGAAGCACATAAATTAAAGCACTCCATCTCTGTCGAACTGGGTGGCTTGGCTCTGCCTGTCACACATGAGCACTGACTGAGGCACTGAGCTACGTCCAAGTGCGACGAAAGAAGACACTTAACTTTAGCAGGAATACTCATGCATTTGAAGCTGCAAAACTGACACTTTATGGACCATCGTGTCATTAAGAGGCCTGAATTATGGGAAAACCAGACTTGGATGTTGAACCACGACAATGTGCCGGCTCACGCGTCGCTCCTCATCCGCAGTTATCTGGCAAAACATCAGAAATCCGTTGTGCCCCATCCACCCTATTCTCCGGACTTAGTCCCAGCAGACTTTTTCCTGTTTCCCAAACTTAAAACCACTTTGAAAGGACTTCGTTTCCAAACCATAGAGGAGATTCGGGAAAATGCGATAAGAGAACTGCGCGCCATCACAGAAAATGTGTTCCAGGAAGCATTCCAACAACGGAAGAAACGTTGGGAACGGTGTATCGCCAGTAGAGGGGACTACTTTGAAGGGGACAGTGCTTAGAATGCTGTAAAATGAGCTATAAAGTCTTTATAGCAAAAGTTCGGTCTTTTCTTTTTGAACACGCCTTATATTCATCTCAACACATATCCTCTCGCAGCAAGTTTGTGAAATAGGTTATAGAGCTACAGTGAAAACATCTAGTTTCAGCTGCTGCCTACGCAGACAGCATCTAATTACAGGCGAAGATTATAGCTACCGCCTGATCAGACAACATCTAATTACAGCTGTTGCCTGCTTATACATCTTATTGCATCTGTTGCCTGCTTAAATGAAGTATAATTGCAGCTGTTACGTGTTTACATCATCATCAACATAATGTTCCTGAAGGGTTAGGCGTGTTTCCTGTTCCTTGATCCTCAAGATGAAGTCGGTCCCTCGATCTTTTCCTCGGTCTTCCTATGTTCCTTCGTCCTTTTGGTTTATATTGTAGTGCGTGTTTTGGTAGTCTGTTTTTGTCCATCCTCTGTGCAAGTTGTAGCCACTTTTTCTGGTACTGTTTTATTTCCTTAACTATGTTCTGTGTTCCCGTTTTTTGCCTGCCTAATACATTGATTCTTTTCTTTATCTAGTTTTGTTATTCCAAGTAAGTGTCTCAAAAATTTCATCTGTGCTGCTTCTAAACGTTGTTCCTCTCTTTTCTTCAGTACCCAAACTTCACTT
>Ga0123354_10011335_pt1 | contig 13764 bp, 7 predicted proteins | sample TergutLab28metaG_2_FD_97872 | JGI IMG/M metagenome (GOLD analysis project Ga0123354, IMG submission 97872) | Labiotermes labralis P4 segment gut microbial communities from Petit-Saut dam, French Guiana - Lab288 P4 | ecosystem: Host-associated > Arthropoda: Insects > Digestive system > Gut ... | reverse complement strand
GATTATAGTTCTATATATCTTAATCTTTAATTTCTTGGATAGCAACCTGGAAGACAAAAGATTCTGCACTGAATGATAGCAAGCATTTCCTGACCTCAGTCTACTCTTTATTTCTTCCCGAATTTCGTCAAGTTGGAGATACTTCAATGCGGATATAAGGCTTTATAAAAGTATCAAATATTATAAGTAATGTATAATGTATTAATGTGGTATTTTAGGGCACATATGAGAGAACAAGATATGTTCCTATGCAACGCGCCAAAGTGCCATCGACCGACTGCACATCTACGTAGACAGAACAATCTCACGCTTCGGGGTCAGCGTTGTGAACACAACAAATGTTTTCGAAGACGAAGCCCTGTTCCGCGTGCTCGCACAATCTGCATCACATTTTGTTTTGTCACTTTATTGTGTAAAGTGTGTTCAGTGTTCAAATAATATTTACTGTTTTCAAGATTTAGCCTACAATTTATTACTCTGTCAAATTTAATATCGCATATTTTCTGTCTCAGTATAAGTGCAATTAACAACCTGTGCCATGAATACAATTAGTTTGACAATTTAGAAATTTTATATTTTAGTGGAGGTGCGCAGTTTAGAAGCTTTCCCTCCGGCACAGTGAGCCGTCGCTACGTCTCTGGTAAACGGAAAATTCTCTCTAAGATTTCGAATCTTAATGAACTGGTGTAAGTCTGTGGTGAAACTTATTGAGCAGATGTAGAGTAGTCCTTCATCTAGCAACAATATAATGTTTCTTCTTCTTCTTCTCGGTGTTTGAGTCACTATTTAGAAATAATGATGAAATCTTCTTTCTTCTGGGACGGTACGCAGTGTAGATTCGTAGTTAGAAACCGACGCTTCGGGATTAGTTACGGGTCTCATCTTCAAGAATCAAGTAGTCCATGGATCTTGGCCTGATAGATTGTCCCGAAATGTCGGTAACTAACTACCAATCTACGATGAGTTATATCCCAGAAGAGACAAGATCTCCACAGAGACCTTATTCTCTACTTTCTCCCGATTATGGACTTCTGCGATTCTACAATTTCTGGTAAAAGATTGTATTTATTTACTTCGTGTCTAATTCTCAAGGGTGAATAGCTGTAACTCATTCATTACTAAAGCAGTACTAATATCCATATGGTTCTATTTTACGGTGTACTATCCGACTTTATCGGTATCTGAGGCTATATAGCATCGATGAATAGTAAATTAGAATGTATTTGGATCAAAGCGGTGGCGGCATAATCGGGGATCTCTCACGCAGTTTTGGCGGAGGAACGTAGCAATAACCATGAACTACCTTGGTGAAAATAACACTGGACAACAAAATTTAACATTTTTTTCGGCCCACGAACTTCAATAGGTGACCTTAGCAGTACCTTTTATGCTGAATTCAGATATGTATACAGAATTTCTCTATCAGGCAGAGTTTCAATGATACAGAGGAATTTAATGTGCAAAATAGTACTTTATGTGCTCATGAAACAGGCAGAAACTTCCTCTAAAATGTAGAGGCGTATGACTTTCGCCGGTAATTGGCTTCAGGCACATCCCTCTTCAGTGTCCAGCAATAGTCTGCCAACATACTTGAGGTCCACTTGCCGTGGTACCGCTTTTCCATAGACAAAATGTCTTGGTGAAATCTTTCACCGTGTTCGTCACTGACTTCGCCGAGATTTTCTGAGAAAAAATCGAAGTGGAACTCCAAAAATTGGATTTTCAGACTTACATTGCAACCCCATAGCTTTGTACGAAGTCAACAGGACCTGCACAACATCCTGATAGTTCGCTGCTTCGTGATTTCCTAAGAAGTCCTTACAAATCCTCTTAAAAGACAACCATGCATTTCTTTCAGTCTCATTCAGGTCTTCATTGAACTATTTGCCTTGCATCAGTTCCCTGATCTGGGGTCCTATAAATATACCTTCTTCGATTTTTGCGTCTCTCACATTTGGGAACTTTTCCCTCAAATATTCGAATCCACGGCTGGTTTTAACCGTACCTTTCACGAAGTTTTTTATGAGGCCCAGCTTTATGTGCAAAGGGAGCAGAAAAATTTTCTCCGGAAGAACAAGAGGAGGATTGACGACATTTTCCTCCCCTGGCGTCAGTGATGTTCGTTTAGGCCACAGTTTATTTACATAATGATTCTTCTTGTCCCGGCTGTCCCACTCGCACAGGAAACATCAGTATTTTGTGTAACCGAGTTGCATTCCGAGTAATAGCGCCACAACCTTGAGATCAGCACATAACTTCCACTTAAATTCGTCATACTTAATCTTTCCCAACAGCAGCTTCATGTTTTCATAACTTTCCTTCGTGTTGGTTGCATGAGCCAAAGGAACGGAGGGGAATTTATTTCCGTTGTGGAGTAGAACCACATTCAAGCTCACTTTTGACGAATCAATGAACAAGTGCCACTGATCTGGGTTAAATTCACGACCAAGAACTTCCATAACGGAAAAAACATCATTGCAAAACACTACACCATCTTCCTGGGAGAAGAAATCCTTGAATTATTGATGGCGCCCACGGTAAAAACACATCTTAGTGTCCTGGTTCAGAAGATTCCAGCCGTCTAACCTGGAGCGAAAGGTGTGGGTGATACAGAAATTCTGGAAATATATTTGAATTCAGCGTCCAAAAGTATATCAGAAACAGACATTTTATTCTCATGGGCCAAAATCTTTGTCGGCCAGTGTAATCAATGTTCTGCCGAAATGCTAGCCGAACACACACTGTCCTGCTTGATCCTGTGTAGTAGCTTGTAGTCCCTATCCACGTGCGTGCATTCTGTTCCAGAAAGACTTTAAGCATATAAAGTGTTTAAATGGGCAAAGTAAACGAAATTTTTACAATTAAGATCTTTTTCACAGCAACTTGTGAAGTACAGAAACTATGTGATTTGCTGACTTCCGACATTTACTTTAACTTGTTACGTCTTAGTCACTCAGTCGTGGCAGCGCTTGTGTATGCACATTCTTGCATATAAGTACCTGTCATATTTACAGGTGTAAATTTTTCAGTCATCTTGAGTGTGAAGGACATACCAATGATTCCCAAACTCTGCGTATTATCTGAGAGTTTCGTAGGTAATGCGCGGATAAATGTCTCTAGGGCGGACTTGTCTCTACAGGTTAGCTGAAACAGCAAAAGTTAATTAGAAACAATTTAAATAAGCACCATAATAACAAGATGAGATGCCAGAGATGAGCTGGCAATATATGGGGAATCTGTGGCAAGGAAGTTAACGGTTATTACTCTTTACTACTTGACAGGAAAAATGTTTCGAGTCTTACATGTGTCCTGGAATATATACTTACCCCGCGTTGTATTGATGGTTTGTTGGTTTCTTCTACGATTCTGTTATATGTGGGGGTCATGTCAGTGATGGGGATATTCTGAAGTCAATAAAGAGTAAATCAGAATTTGAGAATCGTGACACCGTACAACATGTCATGAAGGCACAAGGGAGGGAGGTAAAGGTAAAAGTAAAGCTGTACCCTTCCTTGAACCCCGGCGCTGTATGAAAGCAGGCGTCCAACACCACGCCCCGCTCACTTTACCTCCAGGACAGTGCCCCGTACCCGTTACATGAGAGGCTAAATAGGACTATTGTAATACTAGGTGTCACAGTTAGTTGAGGAAGTTGGGTTCTTTTCCCGATGGAGTCATTAAAATATTTCATTGACATAATCGTTCCGGCCGCAATATGACACTGGGGTCGAATCAGCCTGTAACAGAAATTAGTAGACTGCGTTTGAAATGTGATGGCACACGCGCAGAAACCAGATTTCGTCTTTCGGCGAAAGGGACGAGTCCATTTAAATCGGCGGGGGCGTCAGTTCAGTCGATTACTGGCAGCCGAGGTGTGCGCATCAGCGGTAGTAATGCTGGATACACCATGTTCCGAGATAGTGTGAAGAGTACTGGCTACCCACTCCATTCGCCAGTTTCTCCTTCACTTCCCCTCCCATGCGTCACCGTGTGCCATCACATTTCAACTGGACTCTGCCAATTGAAAGGCGGCCGGTACGTAGAGCTAATAACCTTACCACCTTCACGTGCCGATTAATAGAAATCCTCGGAGGCTCAACGTTTTGGAGCCCTGAGGGCCTGGCCAGGCATATATCGGGACAGCTTTAAATATTACTACTAAGAACAGTACATAAATAATTATGACACTTAACTGTACGGTTTTGTCTATAGGTCGAAAAAAACACACTTCGTTGACACTAACATTGCCAGATAAGACCTCAAAGCTTTGTGCCTTCTTCATGATTGTAATTGCTGGAGTCGCCTATGCGTCAGTTTTACGTCAAATATTTGCTTTTATTTCTGCTGTATTTTCGTCAAATTTTACGTGCTTGATTTCAGTAATTTCTGACTCAAATTGTACATATCGACAGCCATATTGTTTTATGTTTTATCAATATTTGCACTGAGAGAATTTGCATACTTTTTGAAGACGTATCACTGTCATGGTCTTCCTGTTCATTTGAATTTCTGATAGTTTCTGTGGAAGAACTGTGCTGCATGGAACCGGATCAGTTTCAAAGCTAATGTTCTTTCCAGGGTTCACGTTAAACAGTGCACATGCTTCTATTTGGACAAACGTGTGAAGAGTCGTGTGTCCGGTCAGCCGGCGACCGGATTACATGCTGTTAGAACCTTGTGTATCATTAGCATACACTGCACCCGACGACTGGTCTGAAGGATACGGCTTTATGCTAAAGCTAAGGCGGCAGGTCAAACCATGAGCAAGACGAGAACGCCATCATGGCGCCAGCGTTCTAGACCCACGCGATGAAGTTGTGTAATTGTCGTTTGCGAAGCGTCTACTTCGTGTCACTTCTGTCAGTCGGTTTGACGTGCGAAGCTCTTTCTCTTTCCAACGATCCGATGGAATTAACTCTCGCTTATCTTTCACAACTCCTGTCAGTAATAAGTTAATTTTATGGAATCTAAGGAAAGGCTTACCGTCTTTCCTTTCGGGAACATGTTATTTCCTGTGGGCCAGTGTAGCGTAGCCGTTATAACGACTCGCTTCGGCCTGGAAGGTCGGGAGACGGATTCCTAGTGGGGGGGGCGAGATTTGCATCACTCGTCCGGACCGGCCCTCAGCCCCACCCAGCCTTCTGTACGATGGGTACCGTGTCCCTTTCCCGGGAGTAAAGCGGCCGGGACTTGGCTTTGAAGAGCCACCGCCATCTAGCGTTAAAGAAAGGGTAGAGCCATACCTCCAATCTCCCTCTGGACTTCCATGGCCCATTATATTGTGAAATTTACCTGTTATTACCTTATCCATATATTATTGCCTATCATCCAAAAAGCTAACGAAGAAGACGTACAAATTTATAATTTTCCTTTATTTATAGGGCTTCAGACATGGTCTCTTATTCTAAGGGAAGGACGCAGTATTTAAGAAGAGGGTAATAATAGAACATTTGTTGCTGTCGTGTCTAAGAGCAGTATCATTAGTTGGAGAAAATTACACGGAGACGAGCGTCATAATTTGCAATCTTTATTAAGTATTATCAGGGAAGATGAATCCTACGTACATGGAAGACGTGTAGTGCGTCTGGCTTTTAAAAATACACAGATTTATTCATATATTCTTAAGCTACAGAACATTTCGTATACTTGTATGTAGATGGAAGGGTAATATTAAAATGGATCTTAGAAATGAGTCTGAAGTAGCGTCTGGAGGCGTCTTGTAGAAGTGCAATGAACATTTTTTTCATAAAGCAAGTAGTTTCTTGACCAGAGGCATGAAAATCAGTTCTTCAAGGAGGACTGTGCTCCATAGACTGTGTCAGACTAGTTTTTAGGACGCAGTATCTTAGCACAGCACTATGGAGTCATAACGCGTACAGCTGTACTATAACGCAGGGGCATATCCAGGAATTTTGTTCGGGGGGGGGGTTCAACAAATTCCGTTGAGGACAGAGGATAGAGGACAGAGAAAACGGGGATCTGGGGACGGTAGCCATCTAGGTAGGGGTTCTGGAGGCAGCTGTAATTTGGTACAAGAAATTTCATTACATATAGTAAAATTTTCTTAATTTTTGGTACTTTAAAACTATTTATGATGGCAACCAATTTGTTTGTCATTGCTAATGTAAAACAGTTGTGAAAGTAGGTATTTTTAGAATTTTACAGCCTTTTTTCCGAACATCTTGGGGTGTTGGCGTCCTAAATTCAGCAATTTTTAACAGTTTTTTTACAATCGGGTTAAGTTTGGCACGATTTTGGAGGGCCTTCGGAATTTCGGGGGGTTTGAACACCACCCCCCTACTCCTCCCTCGGTATGCCACTGCTATAACGTGAGTCGTCCACCTACTAGGGGTCTAGGGGTCTGCACGAACCCCGTCCTGAGCCTGGCAGCTTATATAAAATTTTGGTTCTGGCCGGGTTCCAATAACCCTAAAGTAATTTGTATTTGTTATGAATATCGCAAAATTAACATTTAGCATGTGGAGAAATGATGCTACTAGTGTGTTTAGGGTTGACCACAAAGTTAAGCTGGAATTGCATGTAAACTTAATATGATGAGGTGAGAATGTTTTGGGTGATGAAGTTACTTGGAAAAATTGGTGAGATCGGGCGCCGGCATAAATTCGGAATACCTTAGGCTCTCTGGGAGATTTTTTACAACAGTCCCCTCGCATAAGCAAATCGAAATAAGACCTTCCACGTAGTATATCGAAATGTGACCTTCTGCTTTTGGAATCCGATGTGTCTACTCTCCAAGAAACATCCGGATAGTATGTGATGTTCTTATGTGCTCATTTAATGTACAATGCAGCAATTATTGATAAGTATGCATTAAGAGAAACAAGTATCAGAGACACGACACTTAAGATGGTTTGTAAATAAGTCGTGCTTCTTTCGTGGTTAGGTAAAAGAAATTTGTGTTTCGGTAGGTCACTAATGTGGAAACAAAGTTCGCGGTGCGGTCGAATGTGTCTCGGGCAGCGCCGATTAAACTTTTAAAGCCTAGCGGTTTCTTCCCGAACCACCAGGTTTAACATTCCAAACTTCTATATGGTGCTCGCTTTGCGTTGAGTGTTTTGTGCGGATCTCAGAACAGACAGCGACTTTTGCTGTGTACATAATTAACTGATTTGTTTTTATAACAGTTATGGAAAGTGTTTACTGCGCGGTACGGAGTGAGTCCTAATATAAAGCAGATTACGGTTAGTCTTTAAAAGGTTAAATTGCTGGAACTCAAGCCACCCAGCATATCTTGCATAGCGTGTACTTTAGCACTGAATTTTGGGCTGCACAAATGGCAGATGAAAATGTTTGTTGTATTAAGGCGCAAACAATGGAAAGACAAAGGAAATTCACTGAAGAATGTATCAGACGCATGTACTGCGCATCAGGACCGGAGAGGAGAACGTGAATGTTTCTTATCAAACCCTCTTTCATGTGTGAACCGAAAAAAGCATTTATTCATTTTGTCGAACCCAACACCCAGAAAGTTATATATATTTAATATAACGCTGATTTATTTTGCTTTTTGCTTCAACCCATATTGATAATGACCATGAAATTTCGGTATTCCTCCTTTTGACCACGTAAACTGAGATCATGTGTATTCATCTTACACAATTTGAGCCAGTACTGCATATCCGTGGTAGCTCAGTCGGTATACCGGGCTGGACGGTGGGGGGATCAAATCCCGGTGGGGGCGAAATTTTCCGCTTCCATCCAGACCGGCCCTGGCCCCCACCCAGCCTCCTATACAATGGGTAGAGGGTCTTTCCCGGAGGTAAAGCTGCCAGGGCGTGGCGTTGACCACGGCACCCACATCTAGAGCCGAGGTTAAAGAAAGAGTAGAGCTATACCTCTACTCCCCTCTTCTAGGGTGAACTTTACCTTTATCTTATTGCTTATCAGTTAGGACCCGCAGTATACAAGAGTTCTGTGAAGTGTTGTTACATTTCTGACGGGGGACGGGTGATTTACGAGGAACCAGCGACCGAGTTGTTGCGGATCACCAGTGGGGAGAACAGAAAATGAAGAGCGTAGTATCTGCACGCATAAAAATTCTTCTGGCTTTAATGTGCCTCTTGCGAGCTTATGTGCTTCTAATGTCCAGTCAAATTCCTATTCAATGGGTACTGCGTGCATTTCCTGGAATTCTGATGCTACCACTCGGCTACATCTTGTTCTGATATTCAGGATGCGATTAGCTGTCAGGCAATTCCTCCGTATGCCCCCATGGCGTCCACGGGTCTTTTTTTTATAATTTTATGTGTAATGCTTTGCCACCACTCGATTTTGGTTACTGGTTGGTCCTGTGATTCTAATTTAATGAATTTTGTTTTCGAATCCAGATACCAATCATCCAGAAGGATCTTCACTTCTTCATGTCTTTGATTGTGTGTGTGTGTGTGTGTCTGTGTGTGTTTTTTTGTGTGAGTGTGTGTGTACTGTAGTATTTTATACTTTGCTTCATATTCAAAGAGATCTGCCATCTCACTTTCGATTTTCCGCTTGAATATTTTCCCTTATTTCCCCTGTCAACTTTTGTCACAGAGGGACTTAACCGTTTCAGTAAAATATAAAGTTCTTCCTACCCGTATGCATGATGACATGACAAATTATGGGGGTTATGCATAGCTGCACGCATTCTTTACTTCTACCGGCTTATCTTTTTGGAGATAACTCCGTTCCTATTTGACAAGAGGTTGTGTGGGCCCCATAACCGTTCTGCACAACAGACTATCTTCGTTCCTGCCTGGAACCGGGCTTGCCCTTCACTTACATCCAGTCGATAGTCAAGTCTCTGTACTGAGTGGGCTGTTGGATTTCATATAAAGAAGAGTTACTAATATTAGTATACTTTCATTCCCATTGTGAAACGCCATCATTGGAACTAGTTATCTTTAACTGTACATTGATACCGAGACAGGTTTCTTCCCATAACATTAATCACAAAATAAATATAAACCAGCAAGTCCAATGCCTTCTAAACTATATACGTGTTTCCTTCAAACATTTTCCGGAATTCGCTGCTATAATTTATAGAAATTTCTACTGCGAGTAAAGAAATGTACATGGACATCCTTTGTCGCCTTAGGGATGGGATCAGAAGGAAGCACCACATAAAATGGAGAACCGACATTTGGTTTCTGCTTCACACTAGTGCTCCAGCATACCGGTCGGTTTTGGTAAAGAATTTCTAAGCAAAGAACAATGTGACAACACTGGAGCATCCCCCATGCTCTCCTGATCTGGCTCCAGCTGATGTTTATTTCTTCTGTCGACTGAACTGAGCATTAAAGAGACGGCTCTTTTGTGATGCTACTGACCTTAAGAATGAGAAGGAAGAGCTGAAAAGGCGTTCACAAAATGGCTTCCAGAATGTTTCCACTTACTATCGCTGGCAGAAGTGTAATTTTGCACAAGAGGGTTGTTTTGAAGGAAATTTGTCTTAAATGACTGCAGTGTTATGTGTTTTTCAGAAATAAAGCGTTTCCGGGAACGTTTTGAAGCCACCACATATATCTTGCTCAGTGTAAAAAATTTTTAAGGAGGTTATGATCCATTCCATCTATGCGCCTTCCAAGATTTGATTTATGGTCAACTTCGCGTTTCCGACTCATTGCTACATAAATAATGTAACTGACAGCGTGTCGTTAAATAAAAGGTGGAACTCATTCCGTTAACGCATCAGATCTCGTTAGCTTCACGTCCTTCATTAGCGTCGAGTTTTAAAATGCAAAAGTAAACTGGCTATTTAATAATTTGTTGGGCACTCTCAAATGTTATTCAGTTTCATTACATTTCTTTTGGTCTCTATCCAGTGTCTTCAGCTCACTTGTTCTTCAGCAGACTGTCGCAATAGACCGCTTTGCTTAATCTGTTCTTGAACATTCCTGACACCGTACTGTTGTACTCGTCTCTTTATTGTTTCTTTTTAAATATTGTATTGTATTTGCGGCGCCAAGAAAATCATTTTTGTGCTGCTCTGTGTGTTACCTAATTAGCCGCACAGGCGTGAAGCAAGGTGGCGTAATGCAGGTGTACTTTCAAGACAACAATGGCAGGCGCAGATTATTTCTGTATGTTTGGAGGAAGTGGTTAACTCCGTGCCACCTGAAAAAAAAAACTTCAAATCAAACGAAGTAGCAGCTGCATACGATTGCAGACAATGGTTCTTTTGTTGAAAAGCTTGGTGTTTCATTTCTACAATAAATGTTTCTTCAGCTGGCGACAGTGGTTCTGTATACTAGACGGAGGCAGTCGGCAACTCATGTCCACATAAACGTATTATTTGTAGAGAAGACATTAGCTTAGTGCTAAGCGTTGTTTCTTCTTTGTGTAATGTTCATGAACAGGTATTGAAATGAACATGTAGCATTGACGTCATGTTGTATCTGCGAAGCTACTGAATGGATTTAGAAGAATTATATCGAAATAAAAAATCAACGAAAACTTGTGAGAATAATGTGACTGTGCCTCATTTCAATCCAATTTGACGTGTATATATAAGTGACGCTTTTGTTTGATGCACTGCGTGGAAGATTATAGAACTTCGTAACTGGTATACAGATCGAAAAATAAGGAAAATATTAACAGTGTAAACAGGTGTAGCCTATTCTAAAGTTGGAAAAAATGTGAAACGAAAACGGCGATTGGAAATTTAAGAATTTTTCAAAGAAGATATTCCATCTCCGGCTTTTTAACAGGAGATTCTGAATGAAATATTCAACATTCGAGTAACAACACATCGTTTCTTGCGCATTTAGAAAGGAAAGCAGCAAATGTACGAATGTTAAATTCCTCTGTCTGTCAGTATGTTTTTTTCTGCAAATAACAACATGATAATTGAAATGAAATTTGATATTCTGAAGTTTACTCGAATACAGTAATGCGCTGAAATTGGTTAGAGCCGAAGAAAAATGGCAGAGACTTTACAGCAAGTCCTACTTGCGTTTCTAAATTCATCTCCTACGTATTCAGCTAAATGTAAGTTATGTATCAAACAGGAAAACACTTATTAACAAAAGTCCTAGAAGAAACGAAGCACAAATTTTAGGGCTAACACAATTTTTTCATCCGTCCTAAGGGTTCTCTTAATAAATAAATGAGAGAAACTTGTATATTTTCACTTCATCACTCCATAAATGTTAGACTGACTTTATGAAATTTGTGAGGCCCTCATTCGCCCTCTCCGTCTGTTTTAACGCTATTTGTGAGAGAATATACAGGGTGAGTCTGTCGCTAGAGGCCCCAAACTATTGTCTATAAAAAATTATTTTATTGAGATAATGACTTGAAAATTTGTATACACATACCGGGAACGACGCGAAACAGGATCTGCTCATAATCGATTCTAAAACTGGTTTCCTTTCACATCCAAGCAACACTTGAATGCGTTTCTCCAAATTCTGGAATACTTTTCCCTAAGTGTCGACGTTGACGGCTTGAATCTCTTGGCGTGTAACGTCTTTGAGTTGTTCGATTGTGCGGGGTGTATTTTTGTACACTTTGCCTTTCAATAGGCCCCAAAGAAAGAAGTCGGCAGTTGTTAGATCGGCTTTCCCTTGTCTCTAACTTTTTAACCAATTTCTGGTTGGAACACTTCGATGGCGCACGTCTTTCACCAAATTCCGTTCGAAATGCCGTCTGGCATTCTTTAAATGAACCTGTTTGCCAGTATTTACGAACGAGAAACCCGCGCTGTTCGACTGTATACACAGACAATAGTTTGGGGCCTCTAGCGAGAGACTCACTCTATATAAGTCAGTAATCAGCAATTGAAAGTCTACATTGAAGGCGCCAGCTCTTTTACGCTGAGCTTGCTTTTTCTAATTTCTTTCAGCTTATCGTTTTCAGTTATGCGTCAAGATACAGATGCAGCATTGCGAGTTCGAGGTGGATTTATAACTTGCAATGAACCGTATCAAATCAACAAATAGCAAACAGACTTGTTCGCTTTTGTGACGCCTTGGTGACATGCAAGGAGAAAACTGTTTGTTGTGGGTTAGAATTAGGTTACCATTCAATGTATATTTAAATGCAAGCAATTTATTTAACGTTCTTGTTTTCCTGCTGCTGGGGTGTGAAATGTCAAATGAAGTGGGCTGTTGGTTAAGACATCCATGTGTTAATGCACGAAGATACCCGAGTTCTTCGACACCAGTCGCGTCGAGGAAACAGTGTTTGTCCCCATGTTTATTTGTCTTTGCATCACACGCTTCCGTTACATAAGGTCGCGTCCGTGTGCACAGTCAATTGCTGAAATTCCTCAACAGGTTATGACAGAACTTGGTGTGGGCTGTAGGATTACATTAACACAGATTAGTGAGTTGTATTTATATTAGCAGGCATCTGACTTATATGATTACTGAATTTTGTGTGTCGGTTTCCGTAGCGATACCTGATCGCATATAAACGCACGTATTCCGGACGGAAAGCTGCTCACACCACCTATGAAGATGGCAGTGACGGAGTGTTCCGAAAGGAGGGCACTTAAAATTCAGATACCGGGGGATCACCCAAAAGAAAGAATAAAATATTCAGAACACGGCGAAAGTTTGAAGTCAAGAAAAATATTAGGTTCTTAAAGAAAGAGTGTCACCAAGTTAATATAAGTCGTACTTTAGAACTACTATTGCCTGCGGAGCCAGTCTTTTAGTTGGGTTGAAATTTAGAAAGAAACGAAAGGGTCATGCTCGAAGATATGGTCTGGTTATTCCCAGGGAACAGAACAAACACCACAGCGAAGCATTTTCGTTACCGCGAAATGAAAATCTTGCTTCAACCGTTTCAGTAGAACACTTTGTTTTCAGCGTTATTAATTTCTGACCGCGTGCACAAGTTATAGGTACAGAATGTACAAAAACTTTGTGTCACAATGTGCTGAGATGAATGGAGATTTGCTTGCCGACGTCACTGTTCCATTTATAGTAATTACCGCGATATATTAAGTGTTTAGAGATTTTTACTTTGGACAAAGAATATGTTAATCTTATGGCTGTTTTCGTGACAGATTGCTTTTCATAAATTCCCCATGTCACTTCTTGGTAAAGTGATCCTGTCAACGTAGATTGTTATATTACACTACCGGATCTGTTTTTGACAATAGCACTATATAAATGTATAGAAAATTTATGACTGAACTTCCCTTCCGTAATATGTAATCCGATCCATTATGCAATGAACGTGAATACCTGTCTGGTAGTGCGCTGTGATCATGAATTATGGCCCGTTTGAGCAATGTGTGTTTCTAGCTGCTTTTTTGTGAAGTTAGGTGAATGCGGTGGCCTTGACAATTGACTGATGTGTGTGTAGACATAAACGTCTCTAATTAAGAGAATAGCCTAGAAATAATGGCATTACAGTTTATCGGATAAAGAATTTCAGAGACTTGAAGATTACACATTATGTCCAATTTTAACAATTCCTCTTATAACCTGAAAATTTTAGCTCGTTTCCTGCTCTTTTCGTATAAATTTCATTAAGGCCTTAAATATGGAGGGGGGGGGGGCACTACGCTTCCCAATGCAACTTCACAAAGATCAAAGTACAGTCCGACCTGAAACTGTCCGGACATCATCAATAAATATCTCCGTTTGTAAATCTTATATATATTGGACAGTGCATCATCTTGATAGTTGAATAAAGAGAAACCAACTTGATGTCACTTGCTTCTTTATTTCATTATTTAATGCTCAACATGTTTCGGATGTTAATACATCCATCCTCAGGAGCTTGCGACTTATTTGTTGAGTTATTTCATGG
>Ga0123354_10011333_pt1 | contig 13765 bp, 8 predicted proteins | sample TergutLab28metaG_2_FD_97872 | JGI IMG/M metagenome (GOLD analysis project Ga0123354, IMG submission 97872) | Labiotermes labralis P4 segment gut microbial communities from Petit-Saut dam, French Guiana - Lab288 P4 | ecosystem: Host-associated > Arthropoda: Insects > Digestive system > Gut ... | reverse complement strand
TGGGTGCCATTTACAGATGTGTAACAGTGGGTGCCATTTACAGATGTGTAACAGTGGGTGCCATTTACAGATGTGTAACAGTGGGTGCCATTTACAGATGTGTAACAGTGGGTGCCATTTACAAATGTGTAACCAGTCACCAGTCACCACCCAACGACTCACCAATCTTACCCGTCCACACCAAAAGAATATCAACAGTCCCACTCACAGACCATTAGCCTCGTCACTTCTGTCCGGTTTTCTAAACCGCAACCCGGACTATAAGGAATGCTCAGCCTCTGGTCAAAACTTGCCTGCTACGATATCAGTCCATCGTCTTGCCATCAGACTGACTGTTCCATTTGTATTAACTAACTTCAGTCATGGAAGGAGCCGTCTGTCAGTCAGTCTGTCCGTTTGTCTCCACAGGTACCATAACCACGCCAAGCCTGGTTTATCTGTGTGAACATGGCGACAAGCGAAACTAATCTATTGCTATAAAGTTCGCATCATAATGCCGACCTTTGAAGCACATTCGTATTTATGTACAACAACACAACAACAACAACAACACACAATGCAAGTACCAAAGTAACATTAAGACGTGTTCACGTAATCACTGTTGTAGAGGAAAAGCAATAATTATTACAAATTGTTAGTGTGTGTCTGTAGCCTTAGGTAACCGGCATGCAATGCGCTTGCGCCATATTGCCATCTATGGCCTGTTCCGCTCTACAATATTTCTACACATTATCTCAAAAAGGCACGATTTTCGACAAAACGTTATTGGACATAAAATGTGTGATTTGATTTTCTGTACAGGCTGTTGTCTGCAACATTTCTCATTCTAAGAAGAATTCAGCGAGTTATGATCAGAACTGTATATCGGTCTGCATGTAAAGTGCAGTTATTGTTGTTAGAGTTTAGTGAAAATGGAATTTGTTCAACATATTTTCGAAAAATACTCAAATGTATTAAATTTCATGAAAATTCGTGCAGTGGGAGCCGAGTTGTTTCATGCAGACAGACAGACGGGCAGCCAGACAGACAGACAGACCTGACAAAGCCAACAGTCGTCTGTCGCAATTTCGCGAAGGCGCCTAACTGCCTTCTGTCCACACAGTGCACTTATGCATGCACCAACGCTAACTGCCTTCTGTGCACACAGTGCACTTGTGCATGCACCAACACACAGTGGTTGTTTCCCTGACGAGTGAAACTACGTTCCTACCGAATGCTTTCCGTTTTCGAAAAAAAAGCATTTATTTTTTAAGTTTCCCAGACTTTACCCGCTGGACCTTCTGTGCAGAGTGGCCTTGAAGTTGGGGAGAGTTACTGAGAGTTTCATAATGATGGTGACAGGGGGACAGCGCAGTACTGGGAGGAATATGTCTTGTTTGCATGGAAAACGGAATGTGTGCTCTTGAGGTTCGAACGCAGCTTCGAATTAGCGTCCTATTTCCTGCAATGCAATCAAAACACCTCACCTTGCACCCTGCCCAAGCAGCACAACACCACAGCGACCTCACTACACCATCGCCATATTCCCTTCGAACACTGCAAATATCCAACAGCGGACAAACACAAAGAACTGTAAAGAACCAGCAATGTACACGTGGGCTGTAGAATTAAATACATTTTATATCCTGTTCCACACATTTCGATCTTTATAGAATCGTGTTCAGGGAGATTTTCAAAAAAACACAGATGTCAGTCACCTGGTTGTAAAATATCTGGACACTTCAAGCAATACGTGACAGTAAAGAATAAACACATTTATATAAGCTGTGGGGTTTATTGCTTTTCCTTTCAAGTTGCCCTCTTCAGTGTTTCCGTAGTGCAGAATAAATGGCGGGTGTTGTATCTGCTGTATCTGCTCCTAGTTGCAAGCGTAACAACATAAAACAGCGACCATGCAGTGCAGTTATGTAATATATATATATATATATATATATATATAAAATGTATGTCATTATTTGTTTATGTTGTGTTAGCACATCCATATATCATTCAGGCTACGTTCATACACGTTACGTTCTGCTGTCACACGCATCGCTAACCGAGCAAGAGGGACGGGCAGATGGAGCGCTGTGCAGTGCCGTCCTGAACCACCAGTCGAATGGCGCACCCCGCTAATTGAGTTGTATCGTACTGAATTGCGCAAATATAACTTTACATGTGACCGCACACACTTGTTCTGCTCTGCATAGAGAAATGCGAGCTATTTAGAGTTCCTTGTGTAAATTTCGGCACACATCTGTGTTTTTTAAAAACGAACTACTTGAAGATTTTGCAAAATACCGAACCGTGTTCCAGAGCAAATAAACAGTTCTGAATTTTATGACTTATAGTACTGTGCTGGCTTTCTTTTTTATTATTTACTCGTTCCACATCGCACGGTTAATCACAAAATATATGGGACGTACTTACTGACAGCAGGGATAACAAACTGGCTGCCAGCAGGCCACTTTTGTCCCGTTTGAATTCATTTAGCGGGCCCTAACGTTATTCAAAATACGCTGTAAATAAGGTCCAAAGATTGCAATTTATAAATCTCAGCGTTCGCCTTTAACAACTGACTTCAAAACAATACGGTCCTTCTTGTTAACCAATTGGTCTTCAGCTAGTCAATAAACTCCCCGAATATTGTGCAGCCGCAAGCTTCATTACCACATTCAAAACAGTGCGCCATCTGTCGTTAACCAAAGCCAGATCAATACAGTTCATGACCACCCCAAACCATTTATTGAAGGTCCTTTTTAAAAATATCCTTCCATCTACACTTAGCTCTTCCAAGTGGACTCTTTCCCTCAGATTTCCCCACTTCAATCCTACACGCAACTTTTCTTTCCCCCATAAGTCCTCTCCGATTGGATAAGATCGTCAAATTGCGTATTACCTTGTTGAGCGCAACTCCCTTTTTGTATTCCACATATCGCCAGCATCTTGTTGCTCGGTTTGCACAACTTACTGAACTTGCCCTTCAGTAAGCGCCATGTTCGGCAGCACAGCTGTTGGCTGGCACTCATGAATCCAAACAACGCCATTACCTGACAGGTCTACATGTTCGTCACTTAATGAAATTTTCATCAACACAAATTTTAAACCTGCCGTTAATAACTGAAAAAACAAAGCAGAGATGTTAAGTTCCTGCAAAATCCTCTGGATTTAGTTTCGGATCCACAAACGATTGTGTTTTGTACGCTATCGTACTGCAGCTGAAACTCTCGCTGCCTCATCTCACCCCTATCAGTTACACAACAGTCCAACGCACCAACTGCTTCGCCCTGCCTGCCTTCCATAGCGAGACGCCAAGGTTAGATCTGACTTGCCAAAGTTGTCCACACATGAAACTGAACGAATCCTAACGTGCGACTTACCTTAGCCGTTGTCTCTGCACTGACACGCACAGTCGGTTCATCAGACACTAAACAAACACGTCCATCCTCACTTTCAATAGGAGAAGAAAATCACTTTTGTAGAGAAATTCGGTTGTCAACATCACGAGCCATAACGAAACTAATCACTGCTGAATAGCTATGTTAAAAATCGATTATAGTCCTGTTCGAGATGTTTATCTAAATTGACATCTATTGGCGACATAATGAACTAAGACGTATAAGCGATGCTAAGTTGCTCCCTACAGCACTGATCTGAGGAGCATTGTATTGCCGTTGTAACGTTACACTTAGGGAAAGTAAATTGTAGTGTTATCAACAGCACCAGCGATGTAATGAAGACAATTGTTAGGAATTATATGTGAAGATTTTGGGGTGAAATTTCTGATAGGAGCGTTTAGTTAAGGCCTCTCATCGCAGACAGCTGGGTTCGATTCCAAACCAGTCAGTGTGCGATTTGTGCTGGACAAAGTGGCACTGCCAGTTGTTCGTCTCGTCTATATTCTTAGCCACTGACAGCGACGTTATATAAAACATTTTCTCTCTCTCTTTCTTTCTTTCTCTTAACCTTTTGGCGCCGGAACTATTTTTTTTATTTTAGCACACCCTGTATATAAAATGTGATTAATACAGGAACCACATACGTTAGAATTATGAAACAAACTGCATTTTGAAGAGAAAAAAAGACGGAGAGTATACACCATGTTAAAAATATTCGGTACCTATATTTTTTGAATAAATATATAAAATGATATTTTGGAGGTTAGCGGTGCGGTACGTCAACTATAGTTGACGTTAGGCGTCTAAAGATTAATATACCATTGCATTTAGTCATTATAACACATTTTTCACACAAAGCACACAAATGGATATTTGAGCTCCACGTTTCATCCCAGAAGCTACTGAATTGATTACCAACAAATATAGTTCCTGAGTCTCACATTACGAGCAGTTCGTCGGATTTAATTTCCGTACGAATCGTTGAAATAAATCTCTCACGTTCCATGGATTTCAAATCGATTTCCATCCAACAAGTTCTAACACATCCAAGAGAACACTCAACATATCCCTCACAAATCGTAACCAAATAATCACATAGGCAAATAGTGCAATGCATATAACGGAGTTACACACGGCTTGGGGAAATCTAGACACAAATGGGGGAATAATATTAAAACGGAGCATTCGAAAAGAGTGTGAGGGTATGGATCGGTCTTATGTTGCTCACGAGCGGATCCTGTGGCGGGATGTTGTGTGTGTGTGTGTGTGTGTGTACCTTGCTTAACGACGCTGCCAGTTGCTACGTTTATAGAGTTGAATGAAAGAGAATGGAGCATTAGTGGGATGACAGTGGCAGGGGAAAGCCGAAGTACTGCTACAAACCGCTGTTCCAGTGCCACTTTGTTTACCACAAATCTGACATGAACTGATCTGGGACCGAAGCAGTGCCCCCGCGATGATAAGCCGGCGGTTAACCGCCTCCGTCATGGCACGGTCTGCTGCATTTTGTGGCAATTATAATGCAGCACACAATTTCATGGCCAGATTAGCAGATATCAGCTTGTCACGAGACCCTGTCCCCAAAGAGCATCTCAATTAGTCTCTTTGTATCGCCATAAATCGTAAATGTGAATTTTGTACAGGATTTGTCCAAACACGTTTGCAGCAAACAAAATTGGACTTTTGTACGTTTCAGCGTCACTCAGAACGCCGTGTTCGCCGTTAGAGCGCCACTGAACGCTTAATGTGCTGAGTTGCTATTCGAACGGTTTGTTTGGCTGAGCGGGTGAGTGTATAGGATGGTTGTGAAGTCGGTACACAACATGGCAGACGTGGCCAGTTCCGTCATTTCACAGCTGTAAGCAGTCGGACAGACACGCTGTCACCAGACCGCTCGCACACACCAGAGTGCCGGACTGCTGTCGGTAGGGCCAAACGTTTAATGAGGTTAGGAAAATAATCGCTGCTTATCAACAGAATAACACAAAATACTGAATGTAACTTCGCTTTGTCGGTGTTGATGGGAGTCAGGGTAGCTCAGTCAGTATAGTGACTAGGCTAGGGGCTGGAAAACCGAGGAATCGCGGTTCAATTCCCGTATGGGTAAGTGGCTTTTTATTCTCGAAAAGGTCGACACCGGCTCAGGGGCCCATGAAATGGGGATAACGAGTCTGGGACTTAAAGACGACCACTGACACGCGTCTATTGCATTGTTTGAGAATGAGTGGAGTTACAAATCCACGTCCACATACACCTTCATGGCGTGGACAGCGACAGGCGTGCCTGTGGTGAGGCAATACAGAGCACTTCAGTGTTGAAGAGGGTAGTCAATGTAGTTAGCACTCTGCTTTAACATGCTAACAGCCCTGATAGGCTTGGTCGGAATGTGGCGAGCGTATGTACCTACATAAATGGAGCAAGCGAGTGGCGTAGGGTGGAACGTGAAGGACAGATGACGCAGATCAAAGTTAATGACAGCTGTGACTGCTGTGTGCAGAAGGCAGTGAATGTCCGTCCAGATACAGTCACTGCTGGCTCACGTTATGTCCTGAGCCACGTGAACAAAATCCACACAATTCCGTCTTATTTCTTCGAGATCCTTTTTAAATAATAGTCCCATTTATTTCTAGGTTTTCCAAGTGGCTTCCTTCTTTCATATTTCCCTACCACAATCCTGTATGCGTTTCTCCTCCCCCACAAACGTCACGTGCCCGCTCAATATCACCCCCTTTGATGTTTGGAACATAATAACGTGGAAGTCACGTAGAAGAAAGCGGTTCTGAGCTAACTTGGAACACTACCTCTCAAATTTCTGCTACAGGCCGACAAACCTGTCGTAACAAAACAGTTCAGCCAGGATATCTGCAAATTACAATCCAGAACGTACCAAATAGAAAACAGAGGCGCCGCCATTTCGGGTCTGTTTTATAAAACAGTGTAATTATCCCTGTGCAGGCAGGCGTGGAGGTATTGCTCCACTCACCCTTAACTCGTCACTAGATGGAGATGAGTTGTCAGCTTGAGGACCCGGCGCTGCACCGTGGTACCCACTGAGCAGGAGTGTCGGTGCCACGCTGAGCTGTTCTGGACGTTTCGGACAAGGCGAAATTCCCTGACACCAACCATAAACCAAACTCCGCGCCTCGCAACCCCTAGCCTAGTTATCGTGACGTCAATATTGAAATACATGTTGCTGATGGTCGCTACCCCGCAATGCCCAGTGCAGCTATCACGTTACCACGTGCCGTATATCCATGTTCTGTCCTGCAGATGCCAGCGCTATGTCTCGCCGAAACATTGCAATCGTCTCTGCACTATCTGACGTTGCAAGCTTGCAAATGATGAGCTCAGCATTCACTGTAAACTAACTTGTTGAGGGACTAAGAGGAAGGGAGTGACTGGAGGGCGCAGAAAACTGCGAGCGAGGCAGTTCATGATTGGTACTGTTGGCAAAGCAGGGTACAGCATGCATGGGGAGCAGAGAAACATACAGATTTTGGTAGGGAAACCTGAAGAAAGGAGACAACATGGAAGTCCTAGGCGTAGATGGGAGGTAATATTAATAACAGATGTGGACCGAATTAATTTGGCTCGGGAAAGGGACAAGCGGCAGGCTGATGTGAACACGGTAATGAACATTTGGGTTCAATGAAATTCGAGGAATTTCTTGCCTAGCTGAGGAACTGTCAGCTTCTCAATAAGGACTGTGCTGCATGTAGTTATGCTCAGATCAGCAGACACCGACAACTGCACTCTGCTCACAAACAATGATCAAAAGTCACGTGACATTTCATGGCACACCTCAGGGTTCTTGCGGTTAATTAGTGGCCTCTATGCCAGTCCGTCCTCTGCTGTCAAAACCATAGTCCACACCATGGACAGTCACCGCCAGGGGTGTCAAGTTGAATAATTACCTTGCCACTGAGTACGAAGTATTCCAAACACAGTGCCTGATATTATTGCCTGCTTTAATGTGAATAACCAGTCACAAAATGTGCGCAGGAATGGAGCTTTCTGGTTCGTTGATTAACTGTCACTGCATGTTTCATGTTTTCTCTGTGTTTTAGCATCTGTCCGCTCTGTGTAACAAACCGAGAGTGCGTCACGCTTGACTCTGGTACTGAGACGATCAACTGTTTCTTCAGCCTCAGCCCGCACTTCATCACTCATGGCGTGACGTCATAACATGTCAGCAGGCCTTCATGTCAAGAGCAGGGGTTTGTCCATTTTAAACAAAATCGCAATCCGCTGACCAGTTGCAGTAACGATCACAAAGTATGCAAGTTCCAGAAACTCCGTGCCATGTGCGAAGGGACGGACAGACGGACATAAAGAAGCTACGAGTACTCTCCCAACTTGCCTCATGAACTGTAAGAGTATCGACCTCAGAATCTCACGGTCTGTCTCAGGTGTACAAGCTGCACTGCGGGACAAATCTGCTGGGCGCCGATCTTCTTCTTCTTCTTCTTCTTCTTCTCCTCCATATGAAGATGCGTCATGGTGTCAGCAGCGTCAGACGTTTCGACAGAGCGTCTAGCCGTCACCTTATAGTGTCTAGACCTCCACGTATAAACCCAGAACATGGAACACGTGGCTATCACGTGCACTGGCACAGTCAGCAAGGGCTCACCACTCTCGTCCATGCTTCGTCTATTTCTGACATGGGCGTTACGAGAGACACTACAGCAGTCAACCATCTCGACGTCACACAGACGTAGACCAGGTGTGTACAAATCACGGGTAAATAAACCGTGTAATTTGGCCCATAATATTTGTGGATCGGCAGCAAGGAATTTGCCTCATGTCTTCACGTGTCTGGATTTTAAAATTTTGAGGTTGCTCCTAGGCTTTTTAAAAATTTGTGTAACCCTGAACTAACCTGCATAAACATTTACGTTATTTCATTTAATATCGTAAGCTGTTCCACGGTTTTACCCACATGAACATTACTTATTCCTATTCAATGAAAACTGCCCACTGCACTCAGTGAAGCCCACACCAGATATGCCATTTCGTTATATTTGTGTTACAAACCAGGGAAAGAAATCCGAGCAAAAATAAACAGCAGAGAATCGACCTTATTAAGCTCTTTCAATAAATACGAACTCAAGATATATATATCGAGACACAAAAAGCTGAAAGTATATGAAGAAATAATTAAACGTACAGGGGCAGGGCAAATGGAGTCGTGTTAGCGGAACACAAAAAGGCCGACATGTGGCCGGATAGAAGACAAAAATGGTAAGAGAATCCGCAATAATGAGGAACTGCAGGTTACTTAGGGGAAACCAAACACTGTAAGGACAGTAGCGGTAAGAAGTCTGGAATGGGCTGTGGGATGGTCAGAACGTCTCATGACAGGACCGTAACGAACGTACTGTTGTGGAAACCAGATGGCCAATATTAAGGTGGTTGGACTGTAGTGAGAATGATGGAGGGAGAGGGCAGAAGAGAGACTGTGTGGTGTGTGGGTATCATCCTGAGGGAGGAACTGGGTACACTGTACGGACCGTGTGCTACTGACAGACTGTGTGGGTATCATCCTGAGGGAGGAATTGGGTACACTGTACGGACCGTGTGCTACTGACAGACTGTGTGGGTATCATCCTGAGGGAGGAATTGGGTACAATGTACGGACCGTGTGCTACTGACAGACTGTGTGGGTATCATTCTGAGGGAGGAACTGGGTACACTGTACGGACCGTGTGCTACTGACAGACTGTGTGGTTATCATCCTGAGTGAGGAACTGGGTACACTGTACGGACCGTGTGCTACTGACAGACTGTGTGGGTATCATCCTGAGTGAGGAACTGGGTACACTCTACGGACCGTGTGTTACTAACAGACTGTGTGGGTATCATCCTGAGGGAGGAACTCAGTACACTGTACGGACCGTGTCCTACTGTAGAAGAAGAAGGAGCAGTTTAAATACAGAACTTTCCAAATACACTTAAAATTTTATATATATAATATATTTATCTATTTTTATATTTGTATATGTCTTGTATATCATTTTTATTTATTTTTTACTTTTACATTTGGTATGCGGCTGCACGTGCATGGCCACACGTGTTCTTGCAGGGCGCTATCTGCTGCTCTGTCAAACAGTCATGTTCAGCCTCTAACAGCAAACCACGGCGGCGCGACAGGCCAAACGTTTTCTCCCTCTGTTGTCCTGTTAATGACAAAAGCTGCCTTGAAACCGTACAGTCCGGTAGGTGGCTACGAACTGCCTTCATCTTCATAGCAAACCTGAGCCTTCCATTTCCCCTGCATGCTGTCCGTCACCACATTCAGGTTAAGGCCGTCCATAAGCCACGCAACACAACATCCCTTTATGCACAGACACGGCTGCCAAACAACCAGAATAGATGGACTTAACATGCCCTGCGCAATGAGCCATGTAGATCTTTTTGCAACCTGCGACAATAAAACAGAGCGGGTTTCCTCCGAGTTTGTTCGCGTCTTTCTTGTAAGAGCTGACAGCTCGCAGGATGTAAACACGCCGTAGGTCTATGCTGTGGAAAAGTGCTGAGACCAAACATGTTTACAGCGGGCTGTTTATCGCCAGGAACACTATAACCTGCATTGCATACACGTTAGATACAACGGACTGTGAGCTGGCTAACTCCACACCAACAATAGCAACAACAAGCGAATTACTGAGCTGTCGTTCAGTGTCTGCACCGCGACGGCGACAGTCAGCAAGACGCTTTGATCAAGAGACGCAGTTTGGTCATGTTGTTAACAAATTGGTTGTGTTCATTGCACCACCTGCTCATATGATATGAAATGAAACTGAAGTCACTTAACTAACTGTAGCACTTAACTCCAAATGACCTTGAGAAGCTATCAGACGTCCCAGACGCTGGAATTCCACAAAACTGGAGAAGAAGGCGAGCGGGTCTCGGAGCAAATCCGCAAGTAACCGGAGGTACACAGGTGTCACAGAACTCTAGCACAGATATTTCTGCCTGCCATCCAGCCCATAGCACTTAGCTAAGTAGCAATCACGTACAGCTAACTCGTCTCTTTGCGGGCCGTGATGGTGTAAGGGGGAATGTCGGTATAGCTCCAAGCATTCGTAACCTCGGCACCAGACGGATGTCTGTTGTCAGCTTCAACACCCGGCCGACTGCGACTGTCTGGACGTTTTGCACAGGAGCAAATTGCCTCTGCCACGAATCGAACCACCGTCCATCGGCCGTCCAGCCCGTAGCCTGGTCACTGTACCGACTGAGCTGTTGCTGTTATTTTCAGGTGTGACAAGACGCTCAACGTGCAACGAACCCTGGAACTTCCGCACACGAGGCACCATAACGGCTTATATCCGCCTACCAACCTCACTGGAGAGCGGCCTCGGGTGATCAATACGCCTGCCTTATGGGTAATCAATAAGACTTTATGGAAACATAACAAGACGTCGCATTTTGCTGCGGGTCTCCACTTCTGACTTGAAACGTAACCACCACGCCCAACCCCACATTCACTCTCACCGTCCCTCAGTATCTGTTCAGCGTTTTAGTGCCGAGAAATTGTGTAGGCGTAGATGTGAGGATAATATTAAAATGATCTTCAAAGCACATAAGTGAGTGTAGCCCGGGTTCAAATGACTGAAAATACAGGGGAAAAGTGGGCAATGTCTTGACAAGGAAAGCAACGGTCATAATTTAAGATGGACAGCTCCAGGGATTGCCAGTAGCCAGCCAGTCGGTGTGTCTGTCTGCACACCGCGACACAAGATGTCCAGACTAGTATAAAGATTCACCTTAAAATTAAATTTCTTCTTCACAGACACTGCCTTTCGGCACGTGACGCCGTGCAGAACGGTTGAGACAAGCCTGCTGTCTTAAACAATAGAGGCTTGCCGTATTTTGTGTCCACTTTCTGTTGGAGCGGATTCTAACCCGAACACATTAAGAACTCTGAAGGCGTCTACAGAGGGGTATGGTTTACTGACTGCGCATTTCGAACCGCCATACATTCTCGGATATGCCGCAGCCTCTCTGCAGTTCATGGTTTTGTAAATGCTCAAAAAACAACAAACTTCCTTCGACGTTCCTTACTCTACGATTATCCAGTGCATTAGCTACTTTTTACCACCACTGCCCAGTGCATTAGCTATATTTTATACCACTAATCAGTGCATTAGCTACATTTTACCACCACTAACAAGTGCATTAGCTACTTTTTAACACCACTTCCCATTGCATTAGCTACATTTTACTACAACTATCCAGAGCATTAGCTACATTTTACCACCACTTACTAGTGCATTAGCTACTTTTACTAGCACGAAACAGTGCATTAGCTACTTTTTAACAACACTAACCAGTGTATTAGCTACTTTTTACCACCACTAACCAGTGCATTTGCTAATTTTTACCATTACTACCCTGTGAATTAACTACTTTTTACCACCACGGCCCAGTGCATTAGCTATATTTTACCACCACTATCCAATGCATTAGCTACATTTTAGCACCACTAACCAGTGCATTAGCTACTTTTTACAACCACTGCCCAGTGCATTAGCTATACTTTACTACCACTATTCAGGGCATTAGCTACTTTTTACAACCACTGCCCAGTGCATTAGCTATACTTTACTACCACTAGTCAGGGCATTAGCTACTTTTTACCACCACTAACCAATGCATTAGTTATATTTTACCACCACTATCCAGAGCACTAGTTACATTTTACCACCATTAACCAGTGCATTAGCTAGATTTTACTACCACTATCTAGAGCAATAGCTACTTTTTACCACCACTAACCACTGCATTGGATAATTTTACCAACACTACCCAGTGCATTAGTTACTTTTTACTACCACTAACCAGTGCATTAGCTAGTTTTTACCACCACTAACCAGTGCATTAACTACTTTTTACCACCACTGCCTAGTGAATTAACTACATTTTACTACCACTATCCAGAGCATTAGCTACATTTTACCACCATTAAATAGTGCCTTAGCTACATTTTACTACCAATATCCAGAGCATTAGCTACTTTTGGTCACCACTAAACAGTGCATTAGCTACATTTTAACACCCTTACCCAGTGCATTAGCTACTTTTTACCACCACTACCCAGTGCATCAGCTACATTTTACTACCACTATCTAGAGCATTAGCTACTTTTTACCATCACTAAGCAGTGCATTAGCTACATTTTACTACCACTATCCAGGGCATTAGCTAATTTTTATCACCACTAAAAAGTCCATTAGCTACTTTTTACCACCACTAACCAGTGCATTAGACATATTTTACCACCACTAAACAGATCATTAGCTACTTTTTACCACCATTAAACACTGCATTAGCTACATTTTACTACAACTATCCTGAGCATTACCTACTTTTAAAACCAATAACCAGTGCATTAGCTACTTTTTACCACCACTGCCCAGTAGATTAGCTAAATTTTACTACCACTAACCAGTGCATTAGGTACTTTTTACCACCACTGCCCAGTGCATTAGCTACTTTTTACCACCAATGCCCAGAGCATTAGCTACATTTTACTACCACTATCCAGAGCATTGGCTACTTTTTACCACCACTAACCAGTGCAATTGCTGAATTTTACCACCACTATTCAGAGCATTAGCTAATTTTTACCACCACTAACCAGTGCATTAGCTACATTTTACTACCACTATCCAGAGGATTAGCTACTTTTTACCACCACTAACCAGTGCATTAGCTTTTTTACCACCATTAACCAGTGCATTAGCTACGTTTTACCACCACTGTGCAGTGCATTAGCTACATTTTCCTACCACTATCCAGAGCATTAGCTACTTTTTACTGCCACTAACCAGTGCATTTGCTACTTTTTACTACCACTAACCAGTGCATTAGCTACTTTTTACCACCACTACCCAGTGCATTAGTTACTTTTTACCACCATTGCCCAGTGCATTAGCTACATTTTAGCACCACTAATCAGTGCATTAGCTACTTTTTACCACCACTATCCAGCGCATTAGCTACTTTTACCACCACTGCCCAGTGCATTAGCTATATTTTACTACCACTATCCAGAGCATTAGCTACTTTTTATCACCACTAACCAGTGCATTAGCTACATTTTACCACAACTATCCAGAGCATTAGCCACTTTTTACCACCATTAACCACTGTATTAGCTACATTTTACTATCTCTATCCAGAGCATTACCTACTTTTTACCACCACTAACCAGTGCATTAGCTGAATTTTACCACCACTATTCAGAGCATTAGCTAATTTTTACCACCACTAACCAGTGCATTAGCTACATTTTACTACCACTAATCCAGAGGATTAGCTACTTTTTAGCACCACTAACCAGTGCATTAGCTTTTTTACCACCATTAACCAGTGCATTAGCT
>Ga0123354_10011332_pt1 | contig 13766 bp, 3 predicted proteins | sample TergutLab28metaG_2_FD_97872 | JGI IMG/M metagenome (GOLD analysis project Ga0123354, IMG submission 97872) | Labiotermes labralis P4 segment gut microbial communities from Petit-Saut dam, French Guiana - Lab288 P4 | ecosystem: Host-associated > Arthropoda: Insects > Digestive system > Gut ... | reverse complement strand
GTCCCCCACCGAAATTGTTTACCCCCCCCCCCCCCCCGAAACAAAATTCCTGGGTACGCCACTGCTGTCATGAAATCTCGGCATGTATCGAAGACGCGTGAAACTGGACAGACATGACATGTAATAATCAGGGTTGCGTTCCCGAAACTTTTACACTGAGAAAATCGAGGAAGTCCCGTAGTTTATGGAGGTGAAATGGACGGGTAAGTAGAGGCTCCCTCTCTAATTTGTGTTCAACAGCTGTCATATCAGAAGGGGCGGAAATTGAATTGCTTTCCGTGTATTATGATGAGTCAGTTCCGCCTGCGAACGAGAGGAATCAAAGCAACGCAATGTCCACGGTTCTTGCCTGTCTCATGAGGGACTCCATGTCGTAGCTGCGGTTCCTCAGCACAGTGTGGATGTGCTCCAGGTCCACCTGCAACATGTCCACACCCTCCGGTTGGATGATCTCGGCCATCTGCGACACAAAGGCCCAGTATTCCTTCTCATCCAGAACTTTGGAGAACCTGTCATGAACAGAGAGGTGTGGTGAATGCTCTGCTGTATCGGGTTATGGCACTGTCCACTCACTGTGCCATCTTGTACTGTACAGGGTTATGGCACTGTGCACTCAAGGTGCCATCTTGTACTGTACAGGGTTATGACACTGTGCACTCACGGTACCATCTTGTACTGTACAGGGTTATGGCACTGTGCACTCCCGGTGCCATAAGTTAATGACGCCTAGGTTGTCCGGTCACACTCACATTCAGTATTCAGAATATACCGACAGGGACTGGAGAGGACAGAATGTAGTCACAGCGGGTTACCTACATGTGGCCTTACTCTTGGCCACAGCGGGTTTCCTAAACATGGCCCTACTCTTGGCCACAGCAGGTTTCCAAAACATGGCCTTACTCTTGGCCACAGCGGGTTCCCTAAACATGGCCTTACTCTTGGCCACAGAGGGTTTCCAAAACATGGCCTTACTCTTGGCCACAGCGGGTTTCCTAAACATGGCCTTGTTCTTGGTCACAACGGGTTTCCTAAACCTGGCATTACTCTTGGCCACAGCGGGTTTCCTAAACAAGGCCTTACTCTTGGCCACATCGGGTTTACAAAACATGGCCTTACTCTTGGCCACAGCGGGTTTTCTAAACATGGCCTTACTCTGGGCCACAGCGGGTTTCCTAAACATGGCCTTACTCTTGGCCACAGCGGGTTTCCTAAACAAGGCCTTACTCTTGGCCACATCGGTTTTACAAAACATGGCCTTACTCTTGGCCACAGCGGGTTTCCTAAACATGGCCTTACTCTTGGCCACAGCGGGTTTCCTAAACATGGCCTTACTCTGGACCACAGCGGGTTTCCAAAACATGGCCTTACTCTTCTTCGTAGAGCGCCACTGCTGCCGACAGGTGCACTTTGTTCACCTGACAGATGGTCACCGCAGGAAAGGGGATGTTCCAGATGGGGAAGTGCGTGCTCTCGACACTGGTTATGGTAGGAGAGGTGCTGTACTGCATCCACACCTTGCTGATCAGCACGACGGCGCCTGCCAGGCCAAAAGCGCACATCACGGTCCATAGCGTCCTGTGGAAAATTTGTCTGTCTGAAGAGACGGCCTGTCTACTGCTGCTCCTGCTCCTGCTCCTGCTCCTGCTCCTGCTCCTGCTCCTGCTAGTGCCCCGACTTTTCTGTGTGGACGGCTTTACGAGATTCACGAGCCCGAGACCAAACAACGCGATTCACAGGAGTCTGGACTCCGCACAAAGGCTGTACTTCAAAGACATGCCCGACAATGCGTATTGCAGTTAGGATACATGAAGCCACTGAACGAGCAGTCTGAACAGCACGAGCAGAGATCAATGTCAGCAACGCGAGCACCAGCAGTCTGGACTTAAGTTTACTGAGGCCACGAAAAGAAGCCACATGGGTTGCGGGACTAACGGACCTTGAGTCTTTCCCCTCCCTTCCCACTCTCGTACTACCCCCAAACTCCCTCTGGCCTATGTCAACCAGCCGAAGGTGTTTGTCTTGTGAGGATTATTACTAACGACACACGTGTGAACAGTACCGCTAGATGTCTGGAGAGAAATACAGCGAATTACACTGCGGGGTGGGAGGTGCAGAAGCTGTAGGTAGGATTGGAGACGGATGATACATGAGGCTTCTTTCTGTCGCCTTAGTAGGCTTTCGGTTTATTTTACTTAAGCTGTGTGAAGAAGTATCATAAACGGTGGGGACGGCCTGTTGATGGAGACATTAGGTTCCTGTGAAGTGCGTACAGGACAGGCACCGTCACATCTCAGACAGCTGCTGTCCTGCTGTGTTTGTTAACCGCTATATTGGTGATGTGCATTTTAAATGCACTTTTGTTTATTTATGGCGTATTTAAACAAAGTGTCAGTATGTCAGGGGATATAGCGTCGGCTGGCAGAATAATGAATTGGAAAGGGTGCGGAAGGAAACGGTCTGATTTTAGAGGTGCCATAAGGAGATTTACATGGACAGGCTGAGTAGAACCACGAAACAAAGCGGTCAGGAGAGTCAATGCAGCGGCTGAGATTTGAACTGGGCATCTTTCGGGCAGCTTGAAACAGAAGGATATGTTAAAGTTTCGAAGCATTAAAAAAGGAAGTTAATTTCTCCCCAGTTTTCCCCCTGATATCTGAAATGGCATTTCTTTGTTTGAAGGTTTCCAAGCTTTCCCCCACTTGTCCTTCTGACAGAAGTAATATTAGAATGAATGAATGTGTATGGGGTAGTGGTGGAATGGTACTGACAGGGGAAAACCGAAGTACTGGAATTTGAAGGAGAAAATTAATCTGAATTATATTTAAGAATGCAGTTCCTGCCTCAAAAAAAAACAATGCTTTTTAATTAGAAAGGCCGGCCGATTGTAGTGTTTTGGGGAAATAATCACTGTTACTGTGTCAATCAGAAGAAACACGTTACTACATCGTGTGGGCCAAATGCAGAGATTTGTAACGTTAAAGCAGGTGGCACAAATAATTACCTAATGGAATGAAAAGGCAAAAAGCCCATTTAACGCTATCTCAAATTATGTGGGTGCATGGGACCCCACTGTTTGAGAGCCCCAAAAGGCAGGTTGTATTTTGGGTTTTGTGAAAAATATTTTGCATGTATGTCTCGCCTCGACAGCCAATTTAGTTTGGAACCCCAGATTTATTTTTGTATTGGGCCCAGAAATGACTTCAACCGTACCCAATTTTAACATTACGCAGTATCGACACCAGCTAAACACTATCAAGTGTCACCATCAACTCACCTCTCTATACAATGTCGCCACTAGCTAACCGCTCTATCCAGTGTCGCCACCAACTCACCGCTATATCAAGGGACGCCACCAACTCAGCGCTCTATCCAGTGTCGCCACCAGCTCACCGCTCTATCCAGTGTCAGAACCAACTCACGTCTATATGCAGTGTCGCCACCAACTCAGCGCTCTATTCAGTGTCGCCACCAACTTACCTCTCTATCCAATGTCGCCACTAACTAAACGCTCTATCCAGTGTCGCCACCAGCTCACCTCTATATGAAGTGCCGCCACCAAATTAGCGCTCTATTCAGTGTCGCCACCAGCTCACCCCTTTATCCAGTGTCGTCACCAACTCAGCGCTCCATACAGTATCGCCACCAACTTACCTCTCTATCCAGTGTCGCCACTAACTAACAGCTGTATCCAGTGTCGCCACCAACTCACCTCTATATGAAGTGCCATCACCAAATCAGCGCTCTATTCAGTGTCGCCATCAGCTCTTTCCTCTATCCAATGTCGTCATCAGCTCACCTCTATATGAAGTGTCGCCAACAACTCACCTCTATATGAAGTGTCGCCACCAACCCAGCGCTCTTTTTAGTGTCGCCAAAAACTAACCGCTCTACCCAGTGTCGCCACCAACTAACCTCTCTATCCAGTGTCGCCCTTCCTCAGTTATGTACTTGAAGCCATGAAATGACGTCGCTTTGCAGAAATCGGTGAAGTACGTCACGACGGAGTAGGAGCACTTCTTGGTGGCCCGTTCTTGGGTTGAATCCAGGGCGGGCCTTACCCAGCGCAGAATCGTTACTTGAGGCTGTCTCTGAGACATGTCTCTGCAACACAGGCACCACTGCTTGCTTAAACAACTCTTTAAAGGCATAAAACAAGGGAGTGGTGTACCGTCGTGCCTAAGTTTCCCAGTTCACCTTTTAATATTTCCTTAAGGCTTTCCAGTTGTCTAAATATTTCCTGATTCACAGACAGCTGGCAGATTGCGACACAAATCTGCGGTCAGGTCAGACGTTCCATCAGATAGTATGCCGATCCGGTGACCTCAATTTGAAGGCCCTTCGTCCGGACTGGTCATTTCAGTCTCATGTCACTAGGTTACGTATTCATGTAACGTCAAACAGTTTGTCAAGGTAAAAGATCGGCATTATGAAAAGCAATGAGAACTAAACCGGGCTATGCTTCATAGCAGTGAATAGAAATGTCTCGAAACATCTGCGGTAGCATAAATTGCAGTGACTTTCATTGGAACGTCTACTTCAAAAGTGAAATCGGAAGGTCGCTGGTTCGATCCCAGCTGGTGTCATTGGAATTTTTCATTGACATAATCCTTCCGATCGCACTATGGTCCTGGGGTCGACTCAGCTTCTAACAGAAATGAGTACCAGAAACATTTCCTGGGGGTAAAGGCGGCCGGTGCGTAAGGCTGACAACCTACCACCATCCTGTGTCGTTGTCATGAAATCTGGAAACCTAAAATTCCTGGAACCCTCTGAGCCACTCCAGGCCTGTAATGGGACTGCTTTACCTTTACTTCAAAAGTGAAGACGGTGGTTTCGAAGTTCGTGAAATTTGATGTTCGGGATTGCGACGTTTCTTGATCGCTCATTTTAATACCAGTCAGGAATTAGTGACCGCCAGCCACAAATAATTTTAGGTCGTTTTATTGCTAAATGTTTCGGCTTTAGTTGAAAGTCAATATCAGGCAAGGCAAAACATGCACTAAGGAAGACTATTTAAATAAAACCCATTAACCCTTTTCTGCTAATGTGGAGAATATGGTGAGCTCCTAATAATGCCAGAAGATGGCAGATGGGATTTAATTGGGCGTTTAAAGGGTTAAACTGGCACTTTTTCAAGTGGGTAAGATCTCAGCTTTACAAAAAAAAATAGATGTGTTATAATAACCGAAATTAAGTAAAACTCAGGTGACTGTGTTAAATATAATACATTATATTAAAATATAATATAATGTATTGCATTACAATCGTTGTCCAGTACTTCGAGAGTAAAAGAGAAATACCGACGTTTCGACCTTCCATAATTACAAGTTGTAATAGCAATGTTTTAAAGTTTCGTGACTTGTTCCGACAAATCGGGATGACATCACGCGGCTGGCGATCAGCTTCCCCTCCACTCTCGCTGCACCCATCATTCTTAGTTCAGTGAAGTTCTGCTTTCATTAAGTGAGGGTTTTTTTTCTCCATGAGTTACGGCATTAGACTGTCCTTCAGTTATTTAATTAAATCTGAGCATTTTGTGCTGCTACGTACGTTATATTATTGAGATGAATAATTATGTTTTCTGAGATGGTTTTGTGCGCTTACTACATGTCGTTCGTAATTTCTTGGAACTATACAGGCGCTCCACATTCGTAATGAATTCCCACCTTATGATTTCGATGTTCGTGACGTTTTCAGTCCCAATTAATCACGAACGTCGAGGCCCTACAGTACTAAAAATCTTTCCGTACAGATCACCTGATCTTACAGTTTCCAATTTATTTTATCGAACATCTCCCATTCAGTTAGGACCCTTCCTTCTTCATGTTCATTAGGCCACGGGTTCATCTCTCACCCCTGAAGCCAGCGATCCTGACCAGATTACTCGTGATTTTTCCCAGCTCTCCAACATGACCCTCAATAAATCCTTCCGCTTCCTTTCCAGTTCATTATTCACTACTATTTGAAGCTGTATAATCTGAGTTACTATTGTCGCCCTCTGTGCACTGTACGGCCCTTTTTAATTCTTTACAGGCTGCTACCTCATTCCACTGTACGGTACCCTAAATTAAAAAAGCTTCCCTTCTGGGTTATAGTCGGAATTTAACCCCAGATTCGTTGAAATTTGTCAATGCAGATTGCCATACATAAGCTAGCATAGCATCTGGTTGACATTTGCGGCTAGCACGGCAGTGCTTGTGAAAATCCGAGCTGCACAAAGTATGACGCCGTGTAGGTTTGTATATAGGTACCAAGTTTTAGGAAGAGATAGACGCCCTCGTCTTCTGGGCCGTACAACCCTGAAGATGGAAGACGACAGCTCCTCCGAGACGTTGCTACCGTACACCAATCTACATGGCGTCATAATACGAAACCTTCATATGTGTTTATTGTTTACACACAACAGATCAATGTTTAGGGCTAATAAATGCATATCTATATCTGCATGAAATCTTCCCTCATTAATATTTCGAAAATTCCTATAAATCCCATATTTGTACTAACTCGATTCCTATTTCGCAGAAGACAATACGTACCATTTACAAAGACAAGCCATTTCAAATGACGTAAGGACACTGTGTGGATAAAACGAAAAGTTTCATTTAAAAGTCACGTGTCACATACAGTAACCACTTTATGCAATCCTTCGGAGTCGCTAAGTGCACCGCATCAACAGCAGATGTTGCTAACGGTGCTGTGCCGTCGGGCTCAAACAGCAAAACACTTCTCTTCAAATCTCACAATGCAACAAATAGTTTATTACATAAATAACAACAATATTATACAATTATTGGTATTTTGTTGTGGCAACATGTTTCCGTCTTTCTTTAGACAATCTTCAGGCTAACGTTCTTAAGTAAGAGGTTCCTTCTTAATTGATCATAAATACAGATATGCGTCGCTTAACGACGAGGATACGTTTTGAGAAATGCGTCGTTAGGCTATTTCGTCGTTGTGCGAACGTCACAGAGTGTACTTACACAAACATAGACACTATAGCCTACTACACACCTAGGCTATATGGTATAGCCTATTGCTCCTAGGCTACAAACCTGTACAGCGTGTTACTGTAATGAATACTGTAGGCAATTGTAACACAATGGTAAGTATTATAATATTATATTATAATATTAGTGGGCCCGGTAGTTCAGTCGGTATAACGACTGACTACGGGCTGGAAGGCCCGGGCTCGAATCCTGGTGGGGACGAGATTTTCCGCCCGTCCAGACTGGTCCTGGGGCCTACCCAGCCTCCTGTACAATGGGTACCGGGTCTTTCCCGGGGATATAGGCGGCCGGAGCGTGGGGCTGACCCCTCTACCCCATCTAGTGTCGAGGTCCTAGAAAGAGTAGAGCTATACCTCTACTCACCCCAAGGATGAAATTTACTTATTATAATATTATGAGACTACCGTTGTGTATGCGAATCGTCGTTAATCGAAACGTCGTTATGCGGCGCATACCTGTACTAATACTTTGTTTTCATATACACTACACCCTAAGCAACAGTATCTTAACCTTTAAGTAAACTTCTTAATTAGTATCGCGTACACTCTGTACATAACATGGGATCCTACAGTACATAGTGCGCACTGATTGTACCAACTCTTACTTACGAACGTTGGCCTGAAGGAGGTCTAAAGAAGGACCGAAGCATGTTGCCTTAACCAAATACCAATAATTATATACTAAAAAAGGTAAAGTGATCCCGTTACAAGCCCGGTGTGGCCCAGAGGGTGGGTAGAGGTATAGCTCTACTCCTCCATGACCGCGGCACTAGAAGGGGGTGAGTGTTCAGCAGCACGCCCCAGCCACACTTTACCCCCAGGGAAAGATCCGGTAACTATTTTACAGGAGGCTGGGTGGGCCCCAGGGCCGGTCTGGACGGGCGGAAAATTTAGTCCCCACAGGTATTCGATCCCGGACTGTCCAGCCCGGTAGCTCAGTCGCTATACCGACAGAGCTACCGGGCCCACAATAATTATATACTATTGTTGTGTTTTTGACGTAAGAAACCACATGGTTTATTGTGAGAATTGCAACACAGCGGGATGTCTTGGATTAAAATAACTTTTATCTTCCCCGTCAATGGATGTTACAGTCGGTAAACTGATGGCAGTGCAGTCTGTGACTTCTGTGTATCAAGAGTGCATAGAGCTAAACTTATTAGCGGACGAAAATTGGAAAAAATTATTACAATTAGTTACAGTCAACCACCGAAATAATGTCACATCAATTATCGCCCACCCAATTACATGAACAGCAATTCCGTCTTACACATTATGTCGATTTACCGAATTAAAATTGCAGTGAACAAACAGTGGATATTGTGAACCCACCTGATGACTTATACGTCGAAGGTGATTAAGCTCCTGTGACCCTCAGGACGTGCACATGTGGCGACAGGGCACTCTTCGATTAAAATTAAAAAAAAAAAAGTTATTTTCATTCTTCTGAGATGTTTGAAGAAATGGGCATTTCGACCCTTAAAAATGAGACCAGCACGCTCTCCCGAAACGTCGGACATGAATCGCCCAGTGACTACAATTGCACCGCTGTGAAAGGCTAAAAAGTGGCACTGCTTTCTTGGACATTAAGATTGAGGCTTAGCCCGCTCTGGTTCAAAGAGACAATATTTGGACTGCAATTACAGGAATTGATCTGAAAATTATATCATATCAAGAACAGAAATGTAACTGAAAAATGACGAATGATTGGTGCATTATCTGTATGACAGCAGGTTGATATCTGAATCGTTTAAAAAACTCAGTAGCCTTGAGAGAAGAGACGCAGTGTATTTTGGTAGATAGGTAATACTGACAATCTTCATGTTTGTATCGTGCATCAATGATAATTAAACACTTTATTATCCAACTAATGCACAATATATAATATGTAGATACAATTAAAATTATAAAATATTTAAAAGTGCTCCAACATATTTCGGATCACAGAGGATCCATCAGGGAGACTTGTACAGTGCTTGGCTAAAAATTACAGGAATGATTCTATCGTGTCCGTTGACATGGACAAGGTCAGAATATGCTGCCATAACACAGACCTTGTCCATGTCAACGGACACGATAGAATCATTCTTGTAATTTTTAGCCAAGCACTGCACAAGTCTCCCTGATTGATCCTCTGTGATCCGAAACACGTTGGAGCACTTTTAAATATTTTATAATTTTAATTGTATCTACATATTATATATCGTGCATTAGTTACATAATAAAGTTTTTAATTAGGTCATTCTGACGTTTCGAAAGCACCTGCCCTCTTCATCCGCAATGTAGGATATTCTACCCTGAGGCAGCATGTTATGAAATGTAATGCAATATGCATAAATTTTTTTATTCTTGATCACTTAAGATGGGACCGGCAGTTTGTCCCGAAACGTCGGTACGAATTTACCGCTACTTTCTGCGTAATAACCAAGAAGAGCGCAGTTCTCATTTAGAATGCACTAGTTTTGAGCCTTGCGGTATCGGTCGCAGTTCCACGCCCACAAAAATCCGGGACGCGTCCAGCGGTTTGCGAGACTCTTGCTGCCACAACCTGGAACTTCAGACAAACGCAGAGCGAGCGGAATTGTTCTTTATAACCACGGTGACTCCATGCAACAGAATCCATTCGGCACACTGGACCTGCAACCTATGCAGCTGGAAGGCTCTGCAAATAAACGCGGCTTTATGTCAGTTGAATATGAACAGAGAATCAGGAGAAATGTGAAGCCAGCGTCTGTGGTCAATTCTACAGCTGCCTTTCCTCGATTTGTGTATATGATAAACACACCCATGACAATAAACCAAGTGAACAACTGACGTGCTGTTCCCACGTCTGGTTTATTTGGCAAGCATTCGTACTCGTAAAGATTTTAGACCCGATACCTAAACAATGGCGGTCTCGTTGACTTGTTCAACCTTCGCAAGCTTAGCGGTTACTTTACTTACCACTGAGTTTAACATTCAGACAATCTGCACGGTGCTGTGTGTTCTGCAAAGATCTCAAACAAACAGCAACTTTTATTTTATACAGTTTTAACTGATTTTTTTTTGTAGACGAGGTGAAGATTGTTTACTGCGCGGTACGAACTGACACCTTATTAGGCGCGTTCGAAAAATTGCGAAAAGCGACTATTAGCTTCGTCATGTGTGTCCTCGTGGAACAAATCGGCTCCCGCTGGACGGATTTCCCTGAAATTTGATATATGAGTGCTTTTCGAAAATCTATTGAGAAAATTCAAGTTTCACTAAAATCGGACAAGAATAGCGGGCACTTTACATGACGAACAATACACATTTTTTATCATATCTCGTTCAATTCTTCTTAGAATGAGAAATGTTTCAGACAAAAGTTGTAGAGAAAATCAAAACATATTTTACGTTCAATAATTAAAAAAAAAAAATTGTGCCGTTTTGAGATAATATGGAAAAATATTGTAGAGCCAGGCAGGCCACGGATGACAATACGGCGCATGCGCATTTCATGCTGGATACCTGAAGCTACAAACACGCACTCAGAATATATAATACTTATATTTTTTCCATTGCAACAATAGTAGCACAAAATGTGCCATTGTTATGTTATACACACACATTTCCTCTCTTCTTTAAAACAGATTAGGCCTACGTTTCTTCTTTAAAGGGTTAACATTTATCCAGTCAGTGGTGAAAGGACAAGTGGACAGTGTCAGTACAAGTGTGCCGTACTGTCTCAGAATTGTTCTAAAGATTTGACAGTGCCGGTTGTTGTTATTATGAAATGTTGTAAATCGGTCACGGTAAAGGTAAATTTCACCCTAGAACAGGCCACGAAGGCCCACAGGGGGAGTAGAGGTATAGCTCTACTCTTTCTTTAAACTTGGCGCTAGATGGTGTGGATGGTCAAGGCCACCGCCCGGCCGCTTTACCCCCGGGAAAGACCCGGTTCCCAATGTATAGGAAGCTGGGTGGGCCCCAGGGTGGATCTGGACGGGTGCGGAAAATCTCGTCCCCCACCGGGATTCGATCCTCGGATCATCCAGCCTGTAGGGAGTGGCTGTACCGACTGAGCTATCCCGGCCTCGTTGTAAATAGGTGTCATTAACAAAAGCGGTGTTCTTACTGAATCACTGTACATGGGTGCCATTTCTGCGACAAGAAAACTAAGTGAAGTGTCCCTTTTATCGTGTCCCGGAACATGCCATCTGTTACGGAAAGTACCGGCAGTCGCAGGCTGCCGTGTTATGATCCCATATGACCATCATATAGACAGCAATCGTTAATCACTTTGAATATTCTTACAGTTGATTCGAGTCTGCACTTCCGGGTGCACAGCCGTAGTTCACTTACTGAGGTCGAAAGGTCAATTCTGTTCCCGCAATTTATTTGACACGTACAAAGAAAGCTTCCCTTCTCCTGTCGGTTTCATACATCTGACATGGGCCGAAAACTGACACTGATAACCATGGTGACGTAACAGTTGTGACGTCACAGTAACAATATATTCGGTTCTTCAGTCTGTTACTTTCAGAATAAAATATGGTACCTTATAACTACGATGCCTGTCCCAGTGGCCGCGCGGTCTAAGGCCGCTCGCCTGCTGAGACTGTGGATTCAAATCCCACCGGGAGCATGTCTGTCTGTTGTGAGTGTTGTGTGTTGTCAGGTAGAGGTCTCTGCGACGAGCTGATCACTCGTCCAGAGGCGTCCTACCGACTGTGGTGCGTCGTTGTGTGTGATCTAGAACTTTGAAGACCTAGCCGTAGATGGGAGGCCAATACCAAAATGGATCTTCAATAAATAGAAAGGAATGTAGACTAAATTAATCTAGCTCAGGATAAGGACAAGTGGCGCGTCTAGTGAAAGCAGTAACGAACCTTTGGTTGTCATAAAATGCGGAGAATTTAATAACTAGTTGGCGAAATGTTAGCTTCTCAAGGACTGTACTCCAGTAGTAGCAGTAAGGTACTCCAGTACCTTATAACGTAGTGCGAAATATCCTGCGAGTACGTCTCACGGGAAAAAGGACGCGACAGATGTTGACTAAATTTGGTACTGCTTCACCAGAAGTTGTGCAAATTCAATTTCGGTTCATATCCGTCCAATACAAGCTCTACAAGAACGGGAACTTAATGCAGCAGTTCTGTTCTTCATCTCACCCTGAATAGGTGAGCCGCGACGGGCGCCGTTAATGAGACGCGTGTTAGGGCGGCGCAAACCTGACAGAGGTGCAGAAGAGAGTCGTAACGTATTCTGCGCCAAGCTCACCCGTCAATAATAAACATTGCGTGTTTCTTGTTATTTAAGCATTTAACTTTTTAAATCAAAATAAGTACTCTGAGAATACAGGGAGAAGCAATTTTATATTCTTGCCTTGAGCTCAATATTAGCCAGTAGCGTCTGTGTTCAGTAGCACTGCCTGAGCTTAAGTTTATCCTTAACTGACATGTGAATTGTTTGGTTACTGTATCCACGGCAAGTTGCCAGGATTTGTTTATGTTTCTGGTTCCGATAGCTGCTATCTGCTGACTTCTGCCTCAAGAGGGCAAGGTCTGTACATTGATCTACCAACACAACGCGACCTGTGCTCTTCGCTCACGGCCCATACGTTTATTCAAATATAAAGATCGCAGGGAGCGAAAATTTTGATTCAACGCAATTAGTGGGAGTTTGTCAGTGTTATCAATAGCCCTTAAATCAAAGTGATTAATATAGGAACCACCGGGTTTCAACATTCAACAATTCTACGTTCTGCCCACACAATGTATTTATGTGTTTTGTATGGATATGAGAACAAACAGCGATCATTTCCCTATACTACATAAACTGACTGTTTTTTTTTTATAACCGAGACGGAAAGTGTTTACTGCGCGGTACGAACTGGATCTTTTAGTAAAAATCATGTTAATGTCAGTTTACAGTTTCAATAGAAAGGCAGTCAAATGCTGCTTCGATTTAGAAGGTTACAGATTCGATTCTTTTTCCAACGATCGGCTAGGGTGAATTATTTTCTTGGTTTTTCTATGCCATTCTTAGTAAATCGTGGAGACTAAGGTCGCTTACGTACATAACCATCAATCAACCATGTACCTCAGAAATATGTTCTAAATAACAGCGAAGTACATGGGTGTATAGGAAAATCTACTTATTAACGTTCAGACGTAACTGTCAGCCAAAAGTCTCCCTGATGATGATCTTTTATCGGCCGAAACATGTTTTAGTAATGACAGAGAATGCAATAATTGTACCCGTAAGTATCTTTTGATGGTTGTTATTTAAAACACACCATATCTCGTATTTAAATTGTGTTTCCTTAGGGCACTTCTTTTACAGAACTCTTTTTAGGGAGAATAACGTCTTAGCTAACTAACTGAACTCCATGAAGGTGATGCTGATAGTACCTCAGCTAGTCGAGAAATTTCCCACATTTTTGTATTCACAGCAGCACGCTACTTGGTATCTGCGCTCCTGCGGGAAATGACGCAGCGTATAGTGGTAATTACTGACCGACGTTTCGGGGACACCTTGTTCCATATTCAAGGGTCAAGAAATCCTTCATGGAACAGATAGGTAGTCCCGAGACGTCGGTAAAGAATTGCCACTATAAGCTTTGCTATGTCTCACAACAGGGCAAACCTCGTTTGCTTTGTCGCAGAAGCGTGAAATCAAGTCGGCTACTCGTCCCCACCCTGATCCCAATTCCAGGCCAGCTACTCGTCCCCACCCTGATCCCAATTCCAGCCCAGCTACTCGTCCCCATCCTGATCCCAATTCCAGCCCAGCTACT
>Ga0123354_10011329_pt1 | contig 13767 bp, 4 predicted proteins | sample TergutLab28metaG_2_FD_97872 | JGI IMG/M metagenome (GOLD analysis project Ga0123354, IMG submission 97872) | Labiotermes labralis P4 segment gut microbial communities from Petit-Saut dam, French Guiana - Lab288 P4 | ecosystem: Host-associated > Arthropoda: Insects > Digestive system > Gut ... | reverse complement strand
TAAATGTTTGACCTGATTTATTATAACAGTGAATATAATAACATATTGAATAGATTAATGAGCCAACTATACTATAGAAACCACATTCTGTACAATACTGCACACTCTATATATATTTGGATAGGCATATGTGCACATATAAGTTCTGCATACATAATATGATAACTATTTTAGTATAGACATAATATAGAATAGCAGCATCCCCACGTACCCACACCTCCCAACCTCCAAACACATACGAGATCTCGTGCCTACCTCACCTCCCACCCCCACTATATACAGCACACAATAAATCTAGTATAACTGTTTACTAAGTACTTCATGCACAACCTGAAGATGGCCATTGTCAAGCGCCGAAACATGTAGTTGTACCTTATGCAGTATATTATCTACATACCTCTACCAACAAATAAAGTTGTGTTGAATAAGTACATATGCTCCATTCTAGTTAATCTAATAACACAACGGGGATGCCAAACCTCATGTTACGTGCATTGGGTTAAGGAAAATCTCTACAAAAGATTCAAATTGACGGCGATCGGGCAAATGTTCGTTCAAATAACAGCGCCTTTTAAATAAGGCACAAATTGCTTTACAAATGTGTACTGGCAGATGATTTCTGTGTATAACCCTGTGTATATTGTGACGAGTGTGCATTACTGTGCTGAGACACTCAACGAACGCTGATCCCTGTTCAGGAGAAGGCAATGCAGCACCTATTTCCAGCAACAAAACCCCTCTTGTCAGAGACAAGGGTCTTGCATTCTAGAGACTGCAGGTGCTAAGTCACTGAATTAAAATGTAGCCATATATCCCAGCGGGGCTCGTAGGCAAGCACGCCTGTACTTCTGGAAACGCCAGCACCACACATTCTTCTCTGTTCTCCATTCCGCCTGACACCACCTTGAAGATGGAGACGTTGAAGTCACAAAAGATTCAACACTCGGCGCAGCTAACCGCGATGGCTAACGTAATACCAGAGCGGAGTGGATTTATGAGGAAGGTCTTAACAGCAAATTGCAAAAACTTTCGCAAGAGAAGCTTCGTATAAGTTGTTTGTATTCTTCACTAAACATTATTAGGGTAATCAAATAAAGGAGAGTAAGATTTGAGAGAAATATAGCACAGATGAGAGATAATACGTGCATAGAAATCTGACCGACAGACTTTGAAGGTGTAGATAAGTTTGGGAGGCATAACAGAAAACGAAAGAACAATACTGAAATGGATCTTAAAGAGACGGTGTATGGAGTTGGGGAGAGAAATGTGGACTGGTTGCTTCTACTTAAGGGTAGGAATAATTAATCTGCTCCTGTTTTTAAATAGCAAGTAAATTTCTGATTTGATAAAAAGACGAAGAATGTCTTCAATACACCAACTGTTACTTTCTCAAAACAGAATCTACTTCTGTCAATTCGTTAGTTACTTAACAACAATATGCCGAATGACGTCAAGAACGTGAGTAGTAATTTCGACTTAACTACGACGTCGACTCTTTTCATTAATCACGATTACAGCTTGTGTGTCCAAATCACCTTTGGGTCTTGCTCACGCAACCGGTCTCTTAATATTCTTGTACTGCAACCAAGGTTAAGGAATTCTGGCTGTGTTGATTATTGTGGAAAGCCAGTTAGTATTTATAATTCTACGCTACACAAAGGAAAGCAACCGAATGCAACTTACTGAATTCTTTTTGGGTAAATTACGAGAGATGCCGCTAGGCTGCGCAAATGTCTACAGCTATTTGCAATATAGTCCGAAGGCTTCAAAATAACCTTGTTATAGGCTACGTGAAAATTTGAACTACTGCGATACAAAAAAAAATTACTTTTGTTTGTGAGTGACGTGCCACATCGGACTCTCTTTTTTTTTTTAGTCTCAAATTTTAATGATGGTGAATTGAGGAATAAAGAATTTCAGCACCCATTCCGAGAATTTCGATCTGGTAAATACGATTCTCAAAGGAGTACACGCAGGTGTCGGAAGGTGATGCCAGCGTTAAATAAATTACCAGGAATAAGAAAAGCAAGTCACTGAACATTGTATTGTGGTGTTGGCTAGGATTTAGTAACTAAGAACGAAGTCTGATGTTTTGCTGTACCCGCACGCTTTTACTGAATTCACTAAAAGTCTGTGACAATGGCCGATTCATTACGTATACCAGTACAATAGAGCAAGCTGCAAATTGGCTCTTTATTTTATACACAAAAGGTTTGGGGACATGATTCTGTTTCCGTCTTCAGAAAACTGTTTGCCACTTTCAGTTTGCAGAAATTCATAGCGAGGTTTGTTTTACAAATCGGAACGTTTTGAATCGCGCTAAGAGCCATTACTACTACTACTACTACTACCACTGCTACAACTGATACTACCAATACCATTTTGTGCTAATTTTGTAAGTAGCATTTGCGTTTTAAGCTCATGGTTCCGTGCATCATAATTCAATATTAATAAAAATCCAACGAGATACAACAGTATGCAGTATGATTTATTTTACTGCACAGTCACTCTACATGTTTCGGATGTCCACCGCACCCATCATCAGGAGTACTAAAAACTGTAACCGCAGCCTCCGGTACAGGTCATAACATCGGTACAGCTACTCTCCTCCAACGTGGCCAGTTCGGGACTTGACCTGGCCACGCTTTACCGATATTATGACCTGTACCGGAGGCTGCGGTTACAGTTTTTAGTACTCCTGATGATGGGTGCTGTGACACCCGAAACATGTAGAGTGATTTTGCAGTAAAATAAATCAGACTGCATAATGTTGCATCTGGTTGGATTTTTATTAATATAGCATTTGCATTGTTAAGCTAGCACTTTTATAGATGAAAATTTGAATTCTATTATTATTATTATTATTATTATTATTATTTACCTTTTAATTCTCCTTGAACTAAATTTAACTAAATGATTATTACAACCAGCAGAGTGGCACAACTTAGCTAGTAAAGCGTTCTATTTATTTACCCTCTTATTTCTGAAAACATGTCATAAATTCCGACCAATCTCTCTGTATTAATTTTCATTACTCAAAACAAAAGAATAAACACCTTTTTGTGATCGAAGTGAAACAACATTAGAGAGAGGAAGTAGAGCTGTAAGCATTCGTAACTTCCGAATCAGATAAAGCTGAGTGGTCAGCTTCACACCCCGGTCGCTTTAGCCCTGAGGAAAAATTCCACGAGAATCGCGTGGGTAGTTCTCAGACACGATTTGGACACTCTGGAGATTAGAAAGATATTTGAGGGTTGTTTGACAGTGCATCTTCCTCATGAAATAATGTGAAATGCCAACTAGATGCAACAGTATGCATTATGATTTATTTTACTGCAAAATCACTCTACATGTTTCGGGTGTGCAACGCACCCATCATCAGGAGTACTAAAAACAGTAAACGCAGCCTCCGGTACAGGTCATAATATCGGTACAGCTTCTTCCCTCCAACGTACTTGACAAAACCAGTCGCACGGCACCATCCGCACCGTTCACACGACCTACGCAGGGGCTCTCAAGACCACTATCCATCCACAAACTCGGTGCAGAAAACCATATGTTGCAACTCAATATCTAATGCTCCTGGTGATGGGCGTATGTGCCCGAAACATGTAGAGCTAAGAATACATGAATAAAATTACCTTGTTGCATCAAGTTGACACTTCCCATTATTTCATTCGAAAGATATCTTAACCCTATCGCGAATCGGGCTACAATTCCTCAGTTTTATTGCCTGGAGCCTAGTCACTGTATCGACTATGAAGCCCTTAAATAGGAAGCTAGGTGGACTCCAGAGCTAGTCTTAGGTGTTCTGGAGAAGAGAAAAATATCTTACCCCTGCTAGCAATCTGACCATGAATCTTTTATCGGTTATCCCATAGCATAATCCTCACACCGATAAGGCCTACTCTATCCCGGCTCCTGTCAGAATACTAGAACAATCTAAAATGTATATAGGCCCTGTTTGCCGAACACTTGTTTGCGAAACTTTTATTTATTTCCCACTTTCACTGTAGCACCGTGCATATTGATTCAAATCACTTTATTTTTACCAACTTATGCACTGGTATATCAGTTAATATTAATGCTGATACATTAAAATATTACAAGATAAACTACAAAATTATTTAAAACTCCGACATGTTTCGGTTATTTTTTAAAAACCATCTTCAGGGAATCTCGTGTGCCTACTAAAGTTACTTGTTATCTGATATTACTGTTGAGGTATGCTGGAAGCATGTCTTACTTCATATGTGATGGAGCTGGATATCATATTACGTGTATTCCTTGTGTTGGTTTTCTGTATCTGTATTTATTTATTTATTAGCAATCAGAAAGAATACAATCTATAAGCTAATGTGATGATTCTACACAGTAAGCTACGACACCCTGTATTTCAATGAAGTGGTTGGGTATTCATCCAGCGATGTAACCTCAGGTGCCTTGCAAGTCTAAAGGCCAGCATCATTTTAGTCTCCTAGTGTTTACAGGTTGTAGTAGTGGTTCTAATAGTGGATTGGGATGGGCTTCCAGTTTGTTGTGATATTATTGATTCTTTCATGGATGACGTCACTTTCGTAAACAATGTTGAAGTCTGTATGTAGAGTATGATTTGCTACATACAAGGGTGCATTTGCTTTGGCTCTGTGAATTTTGGATTGGGATCTCTGCATGATGACTGTGTTGGACTTGCTGGCGCAACCCCACAGTTCTGTTCCGTCCTTCCATATAGCTTTGTAGATGGGTTAATTTGTTTCCAATAGATAGAAGGGTTTTTTTCCTATTATGTTTGCGAAATGAAAAAGACACGTGGAATAAAGGGCACTAGACAAAATTTTGTAATCAGCAGAGAGAACAATGAGAGTGCAGCAACAATTGCAGCGTAGCGATCAGTAAAACGAAAAGTACACACAAAGCAGAAATGACGTTCTTGTTCTCAGCACACTTGCATTGCTTAGTTGCGAGATAACACTTTACACCAGAAACACGGACTGTAATGTTGCTGTTATAACCTTACATGGAGAGCACAGATTGCCCGATCACAATCAGGGAAACAAAATTTCTGAAAGATCATACAAGCACGCACATACAGGTAAATAACTGAATTAATTAACTGCCAACTAAGTGACTCCATGAAGCAAGGCCGTTCATAAGAAACCAACAGTCTCTCAACTATTCAAAGAATTCCTACCTTTATAGAACCAGAAGGTACATTACCGTGTCAGCCACCGCAGGACACGTGTCTCTGTAACGAGAAAGGTGACTCCGGTTCACAATCTCGCAATTTAATTGTGTAAGATTAATTTTATATTATCATCCCTCTACATCTAGGTCTTTTAAGTGGTCTATTCTCTTGAGGATTTCTAAGCAAAGCGTAGTTTATTTTTAATATCGCTGTTGTTGTTGTTGTTGTTGTTGTGTTTGAATTTTCCAACGTGGGATTTGAACACTACTACTTTGGTGTAATCCACTCACAGAATATTCCGCAGTAGACTTGCAACACCTCACGTCTGACACAGATCTGGCTGCGATTGCCGATACAAAACTGTAATCGGCCCTACGCAATATGATGAGCGAGTTTCACTCTACAGTCAGGTCAAGCATTGCGATGTACTTAACAATTGATTGGCTGCTGAAGTGGTAGTGACACTGTACTGAGAGCAGGTGAAGAAGTGTTCGCTACCTTATTGTAAAACATTATATCTGCATCTGATCAGAGCTAAATTATGCATAATCAAATTAAAGGTGGTCCCGGCTGAGAGTATAAACCAGTGCCTGAAGAATATCAGGAATATAAAACCTGTAGCATAATATCGATCATAATTTTTGACAACCTTTGTTTGGCGGAACTTTCAGTTTTATACAAACAAGCCGAGAGACATCTCACGTCGGTGGCTGAACCGTCCACGGCTGTGAAAACACTGAGGTCGCTTCTCAAATTTCTTTGGCTCTAAGAAATGCTGTTGGCAGTTTCTAAAGTTTGTACACAGTGATGACAGCAATCCATAGTAAGAGCTTAAGTAAAGCTGAGATAATACAGATATAGCCACGAACCGAACAGGATAAACATTCTAGGAAAAGAAAAGAAAAGAAAAGAAAAGTTAAGATCACAAATGAATTCTGTAACGACCGACCATATTCTGTTATGTGACGCAGTGGAAATTTGTAGTTGCGTACGGACGGTTCGGAGGAATCTCTTGCCTTTATCATCGGGTCAGAGGTAAGTTAGAGGCAGCAGGTTCTTCTGACACATCGGTACTTATCTGCCAGACTACACGGCATCACATCCCAAAAGCTGGTTATCTTTACAGTCACCGCAACCGGAACCGCGGATTAGACTTCATTCAAATTGGCGATTGGTATCTTGACGTATAATAAAGTCATTACAAGATGTCCTAAACATATTGTTGATTCTCCGATAACACCGCTATTGATAAAACAAACAATGGTGTATATTATTGCACACTCAAAAGCTGCAGTATAAATAAAAACAAACGCACTGCTCCCAGTCTACCACTGCTGCAAACAGAAGCAGCAAATCAAATCTTGTCCTGTGTGGAGAGAGAAGATAGAGAAGGATAGAATGATGACCAGGTATCCACATGAGATCAAGAATGACTGGTGACGGCAGTAGGGGAGGGGCCAGTATCTTGTAGTATTCGCAAGAGAACAGCTCAGCTATCATACGGAGTCCACTACAGTCTTTACTGAACCCTCAACGTGGCCACGGAGACGGCTGTAGTGAGAGATGCTGCAGCAGTGGCAGCAGCGCAGTACAATTATCGGGCAATTGTAAGAACAAGCATGTGGAGCGGTGCGCAGCGCGTCCTCTGTTAACCGGCAAACTGCCGGGTATAACGTGACAGCAAGTATTAAACAAAATAAAACAGATACTGTTATCAACACCATAAACCACAACACCTGTTTCTTCAAGGCATCTGCTAGGTTGAAACTTATGACATGACAGCTCCATACAGTGCAAGGTAAGGGTCAACGAAATGTATTTCTTAGGAATATTAAGACATAAGGACCAACTCATTTGCGTCTTAATTATTACGTAACTGAAGATTTTAGGTATGAGGCCTGGGACTTCAATACAGAGAGGTTCAGGTAAAAATGGCTCACAAAGTGTTAGGTGTGATAAAACAATACAAACAGCCAACTAGATGCAACAATAATAATTTCATTAATAATTTCAATCAGCTCAACATGTTTCGGTCGATAATTTCGCCCATCCTCGGGAGCACTAGACTGTGTTTACAGCTTGTGGTATAAAGTACCGACGATGCAGCAACGTCGGTACTTTATACCACAAGCTGTAAACACAGTCTTGTGCTCCGGAGGATGGGCGAAATTATCGACCGAAACATGTTGAGCTGATTGAAATTGTTAATGAAATTATTATTGTTGCATTTAGTTGGCTGTTTATATTATTGTATCAATGATGCACGGTCACACAAACATCAAAAAAATGTTAGGTGTGAGTCCTAAAGTTTCAGAACAGATATTTTCACTTGAAAACTTTTCGCTGCAAGTTATAATACACGGATTTGAAGGTAGAATGTAATAAGCAAAACCAAATGTATCTTAAGCCAATAAAGCGGAACCTTAAATTCTACCTGGCGAGGTCCCCAATAGAATGGGCATTTGTGCACTGCATACATAATATTACTTATTCTAATTATGGATGTATATTAAAATAACATAGTGACAAAGCCAGTTGTATGGGTGTAGAAATCTCCTACAATGGATAAGCAAATTATTTAGGGTGGAAAGATAGTAAATACAAGCCCTAAAAATATTTACAAAATCATGCGTTTACATGTTATGTTTTAGTGCGCCAACTGATTTATTAAGCTGTGATAGTAGACCCTATTTTAGTAAAACGATCATTAGAACCACACAAGCCTGCCAACAAACTAATTTTCCACACTGACCACAGTCTTCCTTAAGAAATCAGACTATCAAGAAGCTATTAGCGCCATGCTGAACCGAAAGCTTCCTTACTGTGTCTATAAGAGCTTGCTACTGTTCTGTATTCAGTCCGCACTCCGCAACGTACCGGTACACAATTTTACAGGAGACAGAAATAGCTTGACCGATCCTCAGCAGACCAACACTTAAGCATGTTAGTGTTTTACGAAAATGTAAAAGAGTAGCAATGTTTTTTCTGGACACAACACTTTGAAATAAGGTGTGTTGTTAACCCAGCTGTCTGGTAAGGCGGGAAGTTCAGTTCGACGAGTCGTTTGTATGTGTGTTACGACAAACTGCCTTTTCACGAGCGATACTTAAATCCATCCTTTTTAATGCACAGTACAGTACGTCATGCAGCGTTACACTTAGGCACTACTGCCAGCCGAATTGAAAAAAATATATAATTTATTTGAACTTAATACTTTTCTACATAAAATCCCATTTTAGGCATAAGTGAAAAGTGAGCTGTAATCAGTTTAAAAAACCCCGATTACTATAACAAACCCTAAATATCGTAGTACATTTCAGAGCTGCAATAAGAGGTTTTGAACCAACTGTAAGCGTGTACCAACAAATGAATTACAATTAGTGCCTAAGTAGAGGCGTTGTTGAGTGAAAATTACTTGGATCTACGACACTAGTGTTTCGCACGATAATACAGGACCGGTATTTTTCACACCAGCCGCCTATATCTTCCTCGAGAAGCTAACAGTCCTCAGCTGGACAATAAAAGAGGCTACCCTATCATAACGTACGTAATGTGAAGGCGGGATACGGCATTTTCAAGAATCCCAGCGCTCAGTTCTACCTTTAACCAGACAAATTTAGTTCACACCCTCACGTGTGACATTAAAAAATTCTTCGTCTAAGTCTTTCGCGTGGTGTCCTCCCTTGCAATTGCCGGATACATTTTTCATATTCACAACTTAACAGTTGTCAGGTGAGACAAGACATCCCCGTTGTGTTCAATAATCAACAGAATATATACAATTGTGCATTCTAACACAACTTTTTATTGAGTAATTACAATTAAAATATAATTAAATCATTTTAACAGCAAACATGTTTCGACTCCTCTTATAGAGCCATCTTCAGGTTGAGCCCCAGAATTTTACAATTCTATTAATTATAATATTTAACATTATTATTTATTTTACATTTGTAATTACATTTATTTTTAATTCATAACATAAATTAATAAAATGTAAACGAGAACTCGTATTGTATAAAGCATTGCTAATAGTATATAACACGTTCTAGAGCTCAGCCTGAAGATGGCTGTATAAGAGGAGCCGAAACATGTTGCTGATAAAAATGATTTAATTATTTTTTAATTGTAAGTACTTAATAAAAATTTATGTTGGACTGTGCAATTATATATATATATATATATAATCTGTTTAGTTGTCAATATATATATATATATATATTGACAACTAAACAGATTAAAAAAATTATTTTTCTTTAATTTGTGGCCAATACAACTTTATCTGTTGCCCTGCATTGTTATAAAAGATTGAAAGCCGAATGTTATGTTATATCCTAGAATCAAACTGTATTTTTGTTTAGTAAGAGGATGTAAAAGCTAGTCTGGAATGGTGTTAAAACACTTACGGTGTACAGAGAAGACGGTAAACGAACCACTCCTTATGTAAGTTTCTGTTCGCTGAAGGCAGTTCCCACAGAACGAAAGCACTCGCTGCTTTCCAGACACATCACACAAACTTAAGAGTCTAAATATTCTACCTTATATTATGTTATTATTTTTACTTTTGCATGTGCAGTGTTGCATTCAGTGCAGCTTTATCTGCCTGAAGGGCCTGGATGTTCATTTGCTGTTGACGCAAATCGTGCAGTCATGATTAAAGTATATCTCTTCGTCACATAATTAAATGTGTAATGTCACTGATTTAAATAGTGTATAGAACAGGTCTCTCCCAACAGAATGATCCCCTTCACTTCATCCATCTTCTTTACCCGACTTTAAGTCGCTATTTCCCGTCACTCTCACAACATGATCTTCACTGAATATATTACACAAGCTTACGTGTTGGCGAATAATAACTTGCATTTGTTTTCGTCGTTACACCGTGCATGTTGTTGAGTTACTCAATTATTATACCAACCACTGCACATATATAAAATTTATAAAATTCACATTAAAACATTAAAAACGCTCCGACATGTTTCGGTCCTAGGACCATCATCAGGGAGCCGTATCGCCTATCTAAAGTTACACTATGAAAAGTCACATTAAAAAGTTAGGTATTATACTCGATTGTGTTGGACTAGTCGATTATTTCATACGAAAATGCCAGAGCTGCTGAAATAATTGTGTGGCTGGGGTATGAAGCCGCGAATAGCCGAGTCGGAATCTTCTACCACTGGAAACTTTCGGATTCTTCTGTGTTGCAATTTTTGAGTCTCGGCCTTACAATGGGATCACATACGTCCACGGACTATAATTTTGCCTGTTGTTTGGTATGGGTGTGAAACTTGGTCGTTCACATTGAGGGAAGAACATAGTGTCAGGGTTAATCAATTATTATACCAACTACTGCAAATATATAAAATGTATAAAATTTACACATTAAAACATTAAAAACGCTCCGACATGTATCGGTCCTAGCACCATCATCAGGGAGCTGTATCGTCCTTGCTAAAGTCACACTATAAAATGTCACATTAATTTCGCTGTACCGGTTGGGTATTGTGGCAGCGTTTTTAATGTTTTAATGTGAATTTTATAAATTATATATATATGCAGTAGTTGGTATAATAATTGAGTAAAATAACTTCCATTATTTTCTCAATGGAAATTTGTAAATTTACAACGACCAATCCCCACTCTATTAACAGAGTCAGATAAATTGAAACACAGCGGCCAGTTTCGTACTGTTGCCGATAAAAATGTAAACCTATTCATAAGAGTTGACAGCGGTAGCACAGTGGTTAAGGTGCTGTGCTACAAATCGGAAGGTCGCTGGTTCGATCCCAGCTGGTGCCATTGGAATTTTTCATTGGTATAAAATCCTTCCGATCGCACTATGGCCCTGGGGTCGACTCAGCGTCTAACAGAAATGAGTACCAGGAGCATTTCCTGGCGGTAAAGGCGGCCGGTGTGTAAGGCTGACAACTTTAGCATCATTCTGTGCCGTTGTCATGAAATCTGGGAATCTTAACTTACTGGAAGCCCCTGGGCCACCCCCAGGCCTGTAATTGGACTGCTTTACTTTCACTCATAAGAGCTAGGATTATAACTGGATATTCTTCTGTTGAATTAAGTATTTACAATTTCTAAAAATTTCAAATAATCTTTGTAACTCTCAATCGCCTGTACATGTCTTATTACATACAACGCCGTGTGCTAAAAGCCGTTTACGAGAAAGTATGTACAATAAACAGATTTGAGTTTCTTTTAGAGTAGCCTTTATAATTGACCTACATGAACTAAAATGCGATTCGCGCAGACATCATGTAGTGTATACCCCCTAAGGAAGAATTTCATTAAAATTATAATTGATTTAAAAAAAAAGGAACACAGTAAACACAATAATATCCCACTCTTCTACATGTTTCGGCCCTGCAGGGCAGTCTTTACGGATAACAATTAATGTTAGTGGGTATTACTAAACTATAAAACAGTTATATTCCCAAGCCAGATGAGATGTTATATCACACATGATTTAAAAGTCCCTTCAGTGTTCCTATCTTCCCTGCTGGTTTTTTTTGGCCAGTTATAGTTCGTAATAAGTACGCGGTGACGATGCAACAAGATCATAATTAAAATCCACTTAATATTTTGTGAATAAAGGAAACGTCAGTTTTGACAGATACAACTTCGCACTTCGTACAAATAATACGTTATGAAAGTAATAATAATAATAATAATAATAATAATAATAATTATTATTATTATTAACTGCAATTGGGTTGTTACCCGGTGGCAGTGGTTATTTTACATGTAAACAAAATATGAAATTTGTTACTAATAAATTTAAGTCGTGAGGGCTACATGAGAAGCATGTAGTGGCAACTTGGAATCTTGGGAACCATCTCAGCATTTGCTTATAGACACAGGGAAACCGAGAAAAACCTGTGTCCGGTCGCAGGACCTTCCGGATACTGACTTCTAGCCAGCAGTCCGGCATCTAAAGTAAAAACAGCAACACACACACACATAGTGCAGCAAATATACATAAGAAGACAACAATACACACAACTAACAACAATACACACAAGACATCTTAAAATGCAACATGTACAAAAGCTAAACAACACCAAGGTAGTAATGTGTATAGTTTCTAGTATTTTTCCCCCACACATATTGTACTCACGCTTTCACCCCAACCCTTCACTTCTCACCACTTTACTACTCATATAAACTTTTCCCATGAAGTCTCGTTCCCCCCCCCCCCTCTCCCTTCCCTACACTGCACTTCAATTCACTTCACTTCATTTCACTTCACTACACTTTTACGTTCATGCTAATTCAGTAACATCAAACATTTTATTCACACCGTAATAAAACCTGCATTTTCAGAACATCGTAAACAAAAGCTTTCTTTTTCAGAGCAGTGGCAACTGACAGCAAACCTCTCTCCGCCTTTTGATACAACAGCAAGCATTGACACATTAAACTTAAATTTTCGGTACGTCAATAAATCCGAGACCATTTACATTTGGAAATAATGTCCGAAGGACAGTAGAGAACATGTGAACTCGTCATGTATATGCACAAACGCTTTTTCTTGCAGAGTAAACACGTTTTATAATTAACCAATTACAAAGAGGCTATTTGCAGCCAGGAATCCCAACAGAAAAAGATATACGTGCCGTGAAGGTTACTGGTGAAATGTGGACATCCTTCGCCATTCTCTTGAAGCTGCATCTCTTTGCCAAGCAGATGTATGTTGCTAGTTACACTCCATACCCCACATATCACAAACGCCTAACTTTACGCATGTAGTCAAGGTGGCAATGTGTTACAGCGTGTCAATAAAGTAGCAAACCATGACTTCGAAATAATTTAGTTTTCTAAGCTCCTTACGTGTTTACTCTCCAAGTCATCAATTAAAATGAAGTTACAGTAATCTGCTCTATTCTTGGAGAGACTTCCTGAAAATGGAAGGTAGCGGATGTGTCAGCTGCCCGAGTCGCTTCACTAGATGTTTTCCTAAGCAGGCGGTATCCGACATCTCAGCGAAATGAATGTGATGTGACGGTAGGCAGTTTACACCTGCCACGCGTGATGTATTATTGTAGGGCAGGAAGAAAACGTTCCTTTGCAAGAATGTAACAAAAAGGAAAGCCCCTTTTCAGGCGTAAATAGTCACGTAGATGTAAATGATAAATCTGCAATCCAATTTACACATCTACAGTACTGACATGTACAATATCAGGTTATATATATATATATATATACATACACACAAACTGCGTGTCCGGGCTAGAGGTATACAAAAATACATGCTTATGTTTTAGTACCTAAAAGCTTTATGAAATTTATGTTTTCACCAGTGTACAGAGTAACTCAAAAAGATTTGTATGCACGCCTGTATACTTCAATGTGGGTACGTGTTGTAGCTCGACAGATATCTAAACGATATTCAAGATCTTGCCACGTGTTTATCAGCATGTGAGGTGTTATAAGCTCAACTGCTTCAATGATACGTTGTCTCAAATCAGGCAAATCTCGAACTTTTCTCCTGTACACAACGTCCTTAATAAACCCCCATGCAAAAAAAAAGTCTAATGGTGTCAAATCCGGAGATCTAGGGGGCCAGGCAG
>Ga0123354_10011328_pt1 | contig 13769 bp, 2 predicted proteins | sample TergutLab28metaG_2_FD_97872 | JGI IMG/M metagenome (GOLD analysis project Ga0123354, IMG submission 97872) | Labiotermes labralis P4 segment gut microbial communities from Petit-Saut dam, French Guiana - Lab288 P4 | ecosystem: Host-associated > Arthropoda: Insects > Digestive system > Gut ... | reverse complement strand
GAAGTAAGTAAATAATTAAGTAAGTAAATGATTAACAATATGTAAGTAAGTATGTTAATATGTAGTTAATTATGGAAGTAATTAATTAATAAGTAAATATGTAATTATATATTTAAGTTATTAAGTAAGAATGTACGTTAGTAAGTAAGTAAATATGTAAGTACATATGGAAGAAAGTAAGTAAATAAAATATATGTAAATATGTAAGTTTGGAAGAAAGCCTCGTGAGGTCAATTGAGGAGCTACTTGAATGAAAAATGTAGCGGCTCCAGGTCTAGAAAACAGAGATTAACGGCTGTGGGGACTCATTGCGCTGACCACGTGACACCGCTCTATCCGCAAAAGTTGGCACTAACTTCGCCAACCTGCGGCGGCCGCTCTGTCGGTATAGTTCGCGTGCGCACTAAGGACACGGAGTTAGTTAATAAATAAGTAAGTGAATAACTAAGTAATAAATTTTAAACAAATAATTTTATAAGTAATTAAATATGTAAGAAATTATGTAATTAATTATTTGTGCAAGCAAGTACGTAAGCATTTATGTAAGTAAGTAATAATGTAAAAAGTTAAGTATATACGTAAGTAAATAGGAAAATATTTAAGTGAATATCAAATTAAGTAGGTAAATAATAAAGAATGAAAGTATGTAAGTAATAAATTCAGTAAGTAGGTAAGAATTTAAGTAAGTAAATATGAAAATAAATAAGTATATAGGTAAGTAAGTAAGTATTAATGTAAGTAAGTATGTGTGTATAAAATAATTAATTGTGCAAAATAAGTAATTATATAAGTAAATAAGTAAAATAAAGAAGTAAATAAAGCACAAAAAATTATGTGTTTACTTAAATAAGTAAGTATGTGAGTATGGAAAGAAGAAAATATGTAGTACATAAGTAAGTTAATGAGTATATAATTAGAAAATAAAATAATTAGGTATGTTTGTAATTAAGAATGTAAGAAATAAAATTACTAAGTGAATAAAGAAGTAAGTAAGTATGTAAGTACGTGGGTATGTAAGTAAGTAACTATATATGTAGGTTACTATAAAGAAATTAAGTACGTGAGTAAGTAAGTAAGTAAATAAAATTATAAGTAAGCACGTATGGAAATTGTAAGAAATTATGAAAGTATGAATGTAAGTATGTATTTAACTAATTAATTAAGTGAGTATATAACTAAGTAAGTAGTGGAGAAAGTGAAATTTTATGTAATCAGTAAGTTATTGTGAAAATTTTGTAAGCAAGAAAGTATTTAAAAATTAAATATGTAAGTATGTATGTAAGTAGGTAAGCATGTAAGCAATTAATTAAATATGCAAGAAATTACGTAAATAATTACGTAAGTATGTATGTAAGTAAGTGTCTATGTATAAAAGAATGTAAATAATACGTAGGTATGTATGTATGTAAGTAAATGATTATATAACGAAGTAAGTTTGTAATAAATTAAGTAAGAATGTATTTGAATAAGTAAGTAAATATGTATGTAAGTATTTTCGTAATTACGTAAGGATGCTTGTAAATTAGTATATATGTAAGTAAGTAAACAAGTAAGTATGTATGTAAGTAAGGAGTTAAGAAAATATAAAAGAAATTTTGTAAGTATGTAACTAAATAACTATGGAAATATATATATATATATATATGTAATTTATTATTCAAGTAAGTATAAAATATAGAATGTTTTTATTTAAGTTAGAATTTCAGCAATAGTTAATTAATTAAGTATGTAAGTAATTAAATATATATGTAGTTCATTAAGCAAGTATATAAGAAAATAAGTATGTGAGTAAGAAAGTAAGAAATTAATTAAGTAAGAATGTAAGTGAGTAATTATCTATGTAATTAAGTAAATATGTAAGTAAGTATGTAAGTTAGTGTCTGAGTATATAAGTAACAAATTAAATAAGTAAGTATATATGTATGTAAAATAATAATTAAAGAAATAAGAATGAAAATAATGCAGTAAGCGAATAAGAACGTATGTAATTAAGAAAGTAAATACGTATGAAATAAAATAAGTAAGTAAATAACTATGTAGAAGTTTAATTAAGTAAGAAAAGTGATTATATAACAAAGTAAATACATAAGTAAATAAGTATGTAAGTAAGGAAATAAGAATGTAACTAAGTAACGAACGAAATAAGTAAGTAAGTAAGTAAGAAAATACTTGAAAATATAAATGTGTATTTAAGAAAGTTATTAAGTAATTATATTTTACGTAAGCAAGGAAGTAATTAAGTATGTATTTATGTAAGTTAGTATATAAGTAAGTATGTAATTCAGAATTTATGTAACTGATTATGTAAATATGTAAATAATCAAGTAGGGAAGTAATAGATTAAGTAAGTAATTAATTGTGTAGGTAAGTAAGTAAGAATTTCGGCAAGTAAGTAAGTAAAAATCTAAGTATATAACTGCGTATTAAGTAATTAAGTAATTCGGTGAGTAATCAAGTGTGTAAATAAATAAGTGTTTAAATAAATAAATAAATAAGTGGATAAGTAAATAAATAAGAATTAGTATATGTAAAAATGTATATAATTAATTATGTAATATATTATGAACGAAAACACGTATGTATATATTTATGTATGTTGGTAGGAATGTAATTAAATAAGTAATTAACCTTTCTTTGAAGGAATAATTTTTTAAATTTTAGCACAGCCTGTATTTAAAATGTCATTAATAGAGGAACCAAATACTTTAGAATAAGTAAGATACTGCATTTTGAAGTGAAAAAACGGATAGTATACACAGTTTTTGAAATATTCGGTGCAAATATTTGTTGAAAACCTATATAAAACAAAACGTTGGAAGTTAGACGTGGGGTACGTCAACCATAGTTGACGTTAGGCGTCTATAGTTTAAGTAAGTAAGTGTTTAAAGAAGTGTGTAAGTAAGTATATAGTTATGTAAGTGATAAGCAATGAATTATGTACGTAAATAAATAAGTAATTAAGAACGTATATTTGTACTAAGTAAGTAATTAATTAATTAATAAAAATGTAAATAAGAAAGCAACTAACTATAATGATATATAAGTATGTAAGTGAGTAAGTATTTATGTATGTAAGTAAGAAAATAATAATAAAATTAAGAACGAAATAATGTAAATAGCTATGTAAAATAGTACGGAAATAAATAATTACTTAAGAAATTAAGGAATTAAGCATGTAAATAAGTAAGGAAGCATATATGTAAATAAGTAAGAAATTAAGTGATTTCGCATGAGTGAATGTAAGTAAGTAAAACGTACGTAATAATTAAGTATGAAATTAAGAAAGTAACTAAGTAATTAATTAAGAATATAAGTTGCTAAGTAAATATTTATTTAAATAGGAAATTAACTCTGTGGGAAGCAAGTTATTATATAACTTAATATATAAGTATTGTGAAAGTAAAAAAAGTAAGTAAAAAAATAAATAACAAGTAATTAAAAAAGTATTTAATGAAAAAATTATATATTTTAGTAAGTAGTTAGGTATTATGAATATAAGTAAGACAGAAAGTAGGCATGTAATTAATATGTAAGTTGGTAAATAAGTAGCTAATTATGTAAATAAATATTAAGTATTAAGTACGTAAGTAATTACATAAATAAGTAAGTAATTACATAAATAATTAAGTAAATAGGTATGTATGTAAATAAGAAATTATGTAAGTATGTATGTAAGTAGTAAGTGTGTAAGTAACAGAGTAAAAAATTACTCAAATAAGTAAGTAAATAAGAATGAATGTAAATAAGTAATTATTCAAAATATTAAGAAAGTAAATAAGCATGTGTGTAAATAATTCAGCAGGAATAAAAGTAAGTAAATAATTAAGTATATATTTATGTAATTAATCGTGCATGTATGTATATAAATAGTACCCTAAGTAACTAATTAAGTAAATAACGCAAGTATATACATATGTATGCAAGTACACAATTATGTAATTACTGAAGTATATAATTATGTAAATAAATAAGTGTGTAAGCAAATAAATAATTATGTAAGTACGAATGTAAATATATAAACAAATATGTAAGTATATATGTAACTAAATAAGTACGAGAGTAATTAAATATGTATATAAGTACATAAGTAAGTATTTAAGTAATTAATTATATAGGAACATAATTAAGCAAGTATGTAAGTTATTATGTATGTTATAAAGATGTATATATATATGTAAGGAAGTAATAATGTATGTAAATAAAAACATGTAAAAAAAATAGAAAATATGTTTGTAATTAAGTAATTATATACGTAAAAAAGCAAGGATATTAATAAAAAATGTAAGTTTGTATACATGTAAATAATTTTGTAAATTTGTATGTATGGAATTAAGTAAATAACTAAGTAAATAAATGATTAATAATATATGTAATTAAGTACGATATTACGTAATTCTGTATGAAAGTAATTAATAAATAAATATGTATGTAATGATGTTTGTAAGTTAGTAAGTATGTATGTTAGTTAGTGAGTAAGTAAGTATTAAGTAAATAAATATGTAAGTATATATGTAGGTAAGTAAATAAACAAGTATGTAAGAATGTAATTACATATGTTAGTAACCCTGTATGTAAGTAAGGCAAAACAAAGAATGTAAGTATTTAAGTATGTATCTAAGTACGGAAGGATATAAGTAATTGTGTAATTAAATAAGAATATAAGTAAATAAGTATGTGATTTTATAATCATATATACATGCATATATGTAAATAAGTATGTTTGTAAGTATGTAAGAATGAAAGTAATTATGTCAGTAAGAAAGTAAGTATTTAAGTATGTAGGTAAGTAATTAAGCATGTAAGGAAGTAAGTAAATAATTATTGAAGAAATTAATAAATTAATTATTACATTCTTAAGTAAGCATATAATAAGTTGGTAATTAAGGTAGCAAGTAAATATGTAAGTACGTATGTCATTATATAAGTATGTAAGTTTGTTGATAAATAAGTAAGGAAATAAAGGAATTAATAAATACGGAATTAAGTAGGTAAGTATTAAGAAGTAAACAAGTAAATTTATAACTAAGAAAATGTTTGAGAAAATATGTAATTAAGTATTTGAGTAAGTAAGTACGTAATTAATTATATAAGTAAGTAATGAAATAAGTAATTAAGCATGTACGTAATAAATAAGTAAATAATTTAGTGAATATGAAAGTAAGTAGGTAACTAATTAAGTAAGTATGTAAGTAAGAAATACAATAAGTAAGTGAGAATGTAAGTAATAAATATGAAAAGAAGTAATTATATAAATAACTAAGTATTTATAAAAATAAGTGTTCTGCAAAAAGTAAATAAGTATGTAAGTAAATAAGAATGTATGTAAATAAGGAGAGTAAATAAGTAAATAAATATTAAGAAATTAAATAGTATGTGTAGGAAGGTAATTATGTGACTATGGAAGGAAGTACATATGTAAGTAATAATGTCATTAAATAAATAGGTAAGTACGTAAGTAAGTAAGTTAATGGATATGTAATTATATCAGTAAATAATTAAATAATTAAGTATATATGTAATTAAAAATGTAAGAAAGAAAATAAATAATCGCGTAAATAAGTAATTTTGTATGTACGTACGTATGTATGTAAGTAAATATATACGTAAGTTAGTATACAAGAAAGTAAGGACATGAGTAAGTAAGTATTTAAACAAGATTCTAATTAAGTAAGCATGTATGTAAGTTACTAAGCAATTATGAATGTATGAAACTAAGTATGAAATTAAGTAATTAAATGAGTTGTTCTGTAAGGAAGTGTATAAAAATGTGTGCAATTAAGTAAGGATGGAAGTGGTATTACAATAAATCAGTAAGTAATTATGAAAATTTTGTAAGCAAGAAAGTATTTAAATAATTAAATTTGTCAGAATGTATGTATGTAATTAAGTAATAAAATAAATAAATAAATAAATATGTAAGAAATCATGGAATTAATTACGTGATTATGTATTTAAAAAAGTGTCTATGAATTTAAGAATGTAATTAATATGTATTTATGTATATATGTAAGTAACTAAGAATATAAGGAAGTTAATATATAAGAAATTACTAAATGTATATAATTAAGTAAGAAAATATATATGTAAATAGATTCGTAAGTAAGTAAGAATGTGTGTAAATGAGTAAATATGTAAGTAAGTAAATAATTAAGTATGTATGTAAGTAAGTAGTTAAGAAAATAAATAAGCATTTAAGTAAGTAAATATATAAATAAATACGTATGTAAATTATTATTTAAGCAAATGATTATAAAAGACAGAATTTTTGTAATTAATTTAGATTTTAAGTAATTATTTAATCAATTAAGTATTAAATAATTAAATAAATGTGTAATTTATTAAGCAAATATATAAGAATTATGTACGTACGTAAATAAGTAAGTTATTAATTAAGTAGAAACTAAGTAAATATATACGTAATTAAGTAAATATGTAAGTAAGTAAGCAAGTTAGGATGTGAGTTTATAAGTAACAAATTATATCAGTAAATATGTATGTAAAATAATAAGTAATTAAGGAAATAAAAAAAATAATGAAGTAACTGAATAAGAACACATGTGATTAAGTAAATAAGTATGTAATTAAATAAGTAAGTATCTAATTACTCGTAGGTATGTAATTAGGTATGTAAATCAGTAGGTAAGTAAGTAAGTATGTATGTGAGTAATTTAGTATGGATATAACTACGTAATTTTTTAAAGTAAGTAAGTAAAATTGAATATAAAACAAAGTAAACGAAGAAGAAAATAAGCATGTAAGTAAGGAAATAAGAAAGTAAGTAAGAAAGGAAGGACGTAAGTAAGTAAGTAATTAAGAATATCCTTGAAAATATATATGTGTACATAATAAACTAAGGAAGTAATTATGTTTTATGTAAGCAGGTAAGTAAGTAATTAATTTGTATTTAGGTAAGTTAATAAACAAGTTTCTAATTCAGAAATCATGTAAATGATAATGTAAGTTTTTAAATAATCAAGTAAAGAATTAAGAAATGAAGAAATTGTTTATGTAAGAAATTAAGTATGTATGCAAGTAAGTAAGAAATTACGCATGTGAATAAGAAAGTAATAAGGTAAGTATGTAACTACTTAGTAAATGAGTAAGAAATTAATTACGTGAGTAATTAAGTGTGTAAACAAATAAGTAAATAAGTGTGTAATTAAGTAAGTAAATAGGTAAGGAAATAAGTAAATAAATGAGTTTGTATATATGTAAATATATATGTAATTAATTGTGAACGAAAATATGTATGTATGTATGTAAGTATGTTGGTAGGAATGTAATTAAATAAGCAATTAAGAAATTAACATTCATTTGCTGGAATTATTTTTTTAATTTTACACAACCAGTATATAAAATGTCAATAATACAGAACAAAATACGTAAGAATAAGAAATAAACTGCATTTTAAGTGAAAAAAGCGGAGACTATACACAAGTGTTTAAAATTTTCGTTGCCTATATTAGTTGATTACATATATAAAATGCAAATTTGGCGGCTAGCGGTACGGTACGCCAACTATAGTTAACGTTAGGTGTCTAAAGTTTGAGTAAGTAAGTATTTAAAGATGTGTGTAAATAATTGAGTAAGTAAACATGTAAGTAATAAGTAATGAAGTATGTATATAAGTAAATAATTAAGTAAGTATATATGTATGTACGTAATTAATTAACGAAGTAAGGATGTATGTATATACGTTATAAAAATTAATGAAGTAAGCAACTGAGTATAATTGCATACAAATATTTTGTAAGTAAGTGATTCATTATATAAGTAAGTATTAAGTAATAATGTAATTATATAATTAGATACGAAATTATATAAATAAATATATAATTAATTAGGTATATATACGTAATTTCGTACGTAAGTAAGGAATAAAGGACGTATGTAAGGAAATAAGTATGTAAGTAAATAAGTAATTATGTAAGTAAGAAATTAGGTACGTAACCAAATATGTAAGTATATATGTAACTAAGTGTGTAAGTAATTGAGTATGTATGTAACTAAGTAATTATTTAATTAGGAAATTATATAGGAAAATAATTAACAAGTAAGTTGTTATGTATGTAAATAAGTAATTATATATTGATGTAAGTGTTTATGTAATTAAATATGTAACTATGTAAGTTACAAAATATTTATGTAAATAAGTATGTATGTAAGCAAACAAACCAGTATATAAATAAATATTTAAGTTTGTAAGTATGTTAATTATTTTGTAATTATATATGTATGGAAGTAAGTAAATAAATAATTAATAAATGATTAACCATAAATGTAATTACGTAAGTTATTATGTAATTAAGAATATAAGTAATTAATTAATAAGTAATTATGTATGTAACTATGTATATAAGTTAGCAAGTACGCATGTAAATAAGTAAATAATATATAAAGTGTTAAGTTAGTAAGTATATATGGAAGAAATAAGTATGAAAATGTATAAGTATAGGCACGTAATTAAGTAAGTAATAAGTTAAATATGTAAGTACCTAGTGAGAAAGAAATTAAGAAATTAAGTGTTTAAATAAATAAGTAAATAAATGTGTAAATATGTTAGTAAATAAGTAAGGGAATAAGAAAATAAATAAGTATTTACATATGTAAGTATATTTGTAATCAATTATAAACGAAAATAAATATGTATGTAAGTATGTATTTTGGAAGGAATGTAATTAAATAAGTAATAAAGATAAGTGAATAAGTAAGTGATTGTGTAAATATGTAAGAATGTAAATGAATATATAATTAAGAAAAGAATTTAGTAGGTAATTTACACACATAAATAAACAATATTTACATACTTACATGCATATTTATTTGCTTACATATTTCCTTATTATTTAAGTAATTTCTTACTTACTTACATACTTATACATGTAAGTAAGCAAATATATAATAAATAAATATGTAAGTATGTATGTAGTTAAATAAATGAAGTGTATGTAAATAATATAAGAAAGTAATTATGTAATTTAGTAACTATGTGTATAAGTAAGGAAAAACAAAGAAAGCACGTATTTAAGTATGTATGTAAGTACGTAGGGATATAAGTAATTAAGTGTGTAATTAAATAAATATATAAGTAAGTATGCATGTAATTATATAAAAATATATACATGTTTTTATTTAAGTTAGTATGTTGGTTAGTATGTAAATATGTGAAGTAATTCGGTCAATAAGAAAATAAGAAGTTAAGTAGGTAAGTAAGTAATTAAATAAACATGAAGAAAATAAGTAAATATTTATTGAAGAAATTAATTAATTTATAATTATGTAAATAAGTAATTACGTAAGTAAGGAAGTAAGGAAGTAAGTTTGTAAGTATGTATTTAATTGTGTATGTATAAAATTAAGTAAATAAATATATAAGGAAATAAAGAAATTAATAAAGAATAATTAAATAAGTAAGTAATAATAAACAAACAAGTAACTTTATAAGTAAGTAAATACGTAAGGAAGTATGTAATTAATTAGTTGTTTAAATATGTACGTAAGTAATTATGTGAGCAGGTAATGATATAACTATTTAAGTATGTAAGTAAGTAAATAAGTACATGAATATAAAATTAAGTAACTAAATATGTAAGTTAGAAATTCTGTAAGTAATAAATATGTTAGTAAACATTAAAATAATTAAATATATATAAGTAAGTAAATATGTATTTAAATATGTGTGTATCTAAGTAATTAACTATGTAAATAACTAATTAAGTATATATGAAAATAAGTGGGGTAAATAAGTAAATAAGTAAGTAAAGAATTGTATAGTATTTATGTAAGTAAGGAAGTAAGTATATGAGTATGGAAGGAAGTACATATGTAAGTGAGGATGTAATTAAATGTGTAGATAAAATAATTAATGAGTATGTACATTGATAAGTAAATAATTATGTATGTAAATGTAAAATTAAGAATATAAGAAATAAAATAAGTAGGTGAGTAAATAAGTAAGTATGTATGTATGTAAGTAGGTAAGTAAGTAAGTAAGTAAACATGTCTGTAATTTAGTGTAAACCAAAGTAAGTATGTGGGTATGAAAGGAAATAAATAAATTTTTTAAGTATGTAAGCATGTATTTAAGTTAGTAAGGTAGTATAAACGTATGTATATAAATATATAATTCAGTAATTAATTAAGTGATTATGTAAGTAAGTATGTATACAAATAAGTTAGGAAAAATTAGAAATATAAGTAAATAAGTAAGTGATTATGTAAATATGTAAGAATGTAAATGAATATATAATTAAACAATATAAGTAAATAAGTAAGAAAACTGGTAAGCAAAAAATTATTAAAAGAATTAAATATATGAATATTTATGTATGTATGTAAGTAAGTACGCATGTAAATAATTACTTATGTATGTAAGAAATAAAGTAAATAATTACGTAATTACCTGTATATTCAAGTAAATGCCTAAGTACGTAAGAATGTAAGAAATAAGCGTGTATGTATTTATGTAAGTAAGAAAGTATATAACGAAGAAAATATGTGAGAAATTAAGTAAGAATATATGTAATTAAGTAAGTCACTGTGCATGTAAATAGTTTCGTAATTAAGTAAGTATATGTGTACATAAGTAAATATTTAAAAAAATAAATAATAAAGTATGCAGATAAGTAAGTAGGTAAGTAGATAAATAAGTAAATAATTAAGTATATAAGTAAGTAACTAAATAAGTTTGTATGTGTGTAATTATTATTTAAATAATTAAGTATAAAAAATAGAAATTATGTACTTAATTTAGATTCGAATTATGTATTTGATTAATTAATTAAATATGTATGTACGTATGTAAGTAAGTAAATATGTAATTTATTAATCAAGTATATAAGTAAGAAACTATGGAAATAATTAAATAATTACGTAAGTAAGAATGAAAGTAAGTGTGTATGTAAGTAATAAATATGTATGTAAATATGTAAATTAGTAGGTGACACTATAAGTAAGTATATAAGTAAGAATGTAAATAAAATAATAATTAATTAAGGAAATAATATGAAAATAATTAAGTAAGCGGGTAAGAAAGCATGTATATAAGTAAGTAAATATGTATGTATTTAAATAAGTAAGGATATAAGTAAGTAATGTTGTATGTAAATTAGTAGGTAACTAAGAATGTATGAAAGTAATTAATTATAAAACTATGTAATTTTTAAGTAAGTAAGAAAGACGTGACTCTTTAAGAAAGTAAATAAAGGAGTAAATAAGTATGTAAGTAAGGAAATAAGAATGTAAGTAAGTAAGTAAGGTAGGATGCAAGTAAGTAAATACGAAAATACGTGACTATATAAGTGTGTACTTAAAGAAATAAGTATTTAATTAAATTGAATATATGCAAGTAAGTGATTAGGTCAGTTAGTAAATAAGTAAGTGTCTAATTCACAAATTATGTAAATGATTAGGTAAGTTCGTAAATGATTGTATAAATAAAATTAATTAAATAATTAATTATGTAATTAATTAAGTATGTAATTGTGCATGTAAGTAAGCAAGAAAGTAGAAATCTAAGTAAGCAAGTAATAAAGTAAATATGTAAGTGCGTAGTAAGTAAGTAAGTAGGAAAATAATTCGGTGCCTAATTAAGTATGCAAATAAATAAGTAAATAAGTGTGTAAGTAAGTAATTAAGTAAGTTAATAAGAAAAATATATGTACATAAGAAAATATATATGTAATTAATTATGAACGAAATGGAGTATATATGTAAGTAAGTTATTAGGAATGTAATTAAATAAGTAAATAAAAAAATTAACATTTTTGATGGAATTATTTTTTAATTATAGCACACCCTGTAAATAAAATGCGAATAACACAGGAACGAAATACGTTAAAATAAGAAACAAATTGCTTTTTGAATAGAAAAAAGCGGAGTGTGTATAGAGTGTTTAAAATATTCCATTCTTATAATTGTTGAATGCGTATATAAAATGATTCTTTGGAGGTTAGCGTTGCGGTACAAGAATTCTAGTTGACGATAGGCGTCTAAATTTTAAGTAAGTAAGCAAGTATTCAAGGCAGGGTGTAAGTAATTGAGTAAGTATGCAAGTAAGTAAAGAAGTATGAATGTAAGTAAGTAAATAAGTAAGTATGCATGTATGTATGTAAGTAACTAAGAAATTATATTTGTATATTCGTAATAAGAAGTAATTATGAAAGCAATTAACTAAGTATAATGATATGTAAGTATTAAGTAATTAATTAGGTATGCAATTAAGTAAGAAAGTAATTATATAATTATGTACGAAATTATGTAAATAGCTAAGTAAGTTAATAAGTAAGTAAATACGTAATTAAGTAAGGAATTAAGGAATTAAGTAAGTTAGCACGTATATAGGTAAGTATGTAAGTGAATATGTAATTAAATATTTATGTAATTAAGTAAGTACTTATGAGTGCATGTAAGTAATAATAAAGTACGTAAGTAACTATGTATATAAGTAAGAAAATATATGAGGCATTAAGTGTGTATGTAATAAGTAAGTATGTATATAAGTACGTAAGAAAATTTGTAAGTAAGCAAGTAATTAAGAATGTATGTAAGTAAATAAGTTATTTATTATGTACATAATAATGTGGGTAAGTAAGTAAGTAAATAATTAAATAAGTAAGTATTACGTAAGTAATTATATAAGTAATTAAAAAAATAAGTATTTAAGTAAACAAATATGTATATTTGTGTGTAATTAAGTAAGTAAATAAGTAAGTAAATAAATAATTACGTAACTAATTAAGTACTTACGTAAGTAAGTACGTCATAAAATAGGTAAGAAATTATGGAAGAATGTATTAATAAATTAAGAATGTAAGTAAGTGAGTATATAAGAAAGTAAGTATGTAAGGAACTAAGTAAATACGTAACTATGTAAGTAAGTATATAAGATAGTAAGAATTTAATTAAGTAAATAAGTATGTTATTAATTGATTAAGTAAATATGTATATAATGAAGTTAGTTTAAAATTAAGTAAGTGTGTAAGGAATTAAGTAGGTACGTGAGTAAGTATATAAAAAGTAATTATATAAGTAAGTGTATATGTAAGCAATTAAGTATGCAAATAAGTATAGAGGAAACTAAGTATGAATATAAGTAAGTAAGCATGGAAATAAATTTCTAAGCATTTATGTAAGTAAGTAAGTAGCAATTATGTACGAAAGTAAGTAAATAAGTAAGTATTTAATTAGTATGAAAGTACGTATGTCTGTAAGTAACATTATAAATAAATATGCAAGTATGATCTTAAGTAATTAAGTAAGTAGTTATATAAGTAACGAAGTAGTTTGTAAGTATGTAACTAAATGAGTAAAAATTTAACTTGGTGTGAAATGCCTGGAAACTTTCTTCAACATATTGGTCTGCTTCACATTCCGGGCAACAAAACACTGTTTCCTTCCTTCTATTGATTTTGTAGCACACTACACACCTCTTTTTTGGCCTGGCCTTTTTTTTGTCCGTGGTATTCTTTCTGGAAAATGTCTTTCAAGAAGTCGCGGTACAATTTGTCTGTGGAATTATATCTTTGAAATTTCCTGACCCTTTCACTTCCATGTTCAGTGAGTAGTGCCTGCACCAGTTCTACTCCGAATTTAAAATGGTCTATTTTTGTCTGTCCTGAATTTGCGCGGCATATTACCATACAGTTTAGAACTGTAATATTTAGTAAACTCCTAAACAATTTTATATACCATTTATTCATTTACTTTCTTTCCAAAAGATATGGTTGAAAAAGTTGATCTTTTAGATCAACTCCACCCATATTTTCGTT
>Ga0123354_10011326_pt1 | contig 13769 bp, 9 predicted proteins | sample TergutLab28metaG_2_FD_97872 | JGI IMG/M metagenome (GOLD analysis project Ga0123354, IMG submission 97872) | Labiotermes labralis P4 segment gut microbial communities from Petit-Saut dam, French Guiana - Lab288 P4 | ecosystem: Host-associated > Arthropoda: Insects > Digestive system > Gut ... | reverse complement strand
GAAACATTCAAAGGTCAAAGGTCGTCGTCATCGATCTGGCGTGAAGCACGACGTGGGCGTCGCAGAAGTCGAATGCGAGCTTCGTTTGGGGGGGGGGGGGGGGTTGGGCGGCGGCCCCCGGGGCCCCCCCCCAAACCCCCCCCCCCCCCAAACGAAGCTCGCATTCGACTTCTGCGACGCCCACGTCGTGCTTCACGCCAGATCGATGACGACGACCTTTGACCTTTGAATGTTTCGGCCGGGAACAATTGGTGATATAATGTCTTAATATATCAAGTTTGGTGAATGAAAGTGACAGCTATTTCCGGCTAATGACAATCTTTGAAGTTCAGTGTCTTTAAGTTCAGGGACAACTTACAAGATATGCTTACAATACACGTAATTCTATCAACATACCATTAGAAATCAGTAACGGCAAATATGTAACTAGGGACACAATGGGCTTCAAATGTCCTTCAAACAATTTCAAGGAAGCACTTCTTTGTCAAATACTTTAGATGCTTACTATATTGAAACACCCCCACTATTACCGGAGTTGTACTGTTACTTCATCCTACTTTATAGGTTGTAATTCTCCACTGTACCATTTTGCAGCCTTCGAGATATCAAGATAACGAAGTAAAAAAAATGTATCAAAACATAGGTTGCCATGACTTTCAGTGTGACAACAGTATTTACATCTGCAATACGAAGACAAGTCACTAGCTTCGGCCTAATAAGCAACACGGACGTCATAATAACAGTGAAGAAATATGTATAAATTCAAGTGACAGGCTTGATATATCGCACATGAAGTGTGCTTTAAATACGTACATAACCTTTAATTAAGAAGATGGAGCGATTCGTCTACTTACGGCAACGAAACAGTAAAAGAGGGACTTACCAACAGCAGGAACTGACATGTAGGTGTCGCAGTCCACCAGAAACTGTCCAGTTTGCACTGCACCAAGTGCCATCACGCGTTTGGTAAGAAATTCGATTGTCTGTGGTCCTGTGCGATTCTCCACCATAGGGAACTGTTGTAAACTGAAATCAAAACGAAATACGATACAGAATTTAGGTTTCTTCTCCTTAAATGTCAAACTATTTGAGGTTAGGCGAAACATTTGTAACATTTTTAGTTCGTAACCAATGCTGACTGCAACATCTAATACATACACTGTAACGCCCATCTTAAAACGGCTCTAATACACTGCACTTGTCACTCAAGCACTAGCAGAAGCTGTCTTCTAATGACTAAATCGACTGCAATCGCCACAACACGCACTCAACTACAGCACAGCACGAGACAATGGCGCAGATGGCAGCAGTGCTGCCGCTTTTGGGAACGGTCGTAGCCTTCTAAATACGTTCGGTTTACCCCAGCGTAACTTACGCCGGCCCAATCATACCAGTGTTATGGAATTTAAGAAAAAGTTAGAAATCGGTTTATTAAAACCATTTAATCTAAATGATATCGTAATGATTAATTAAATAAATTTTGTGAACGTGAGTGCTGTATTTGACAAAAATAAAAGTCAACCTGAAGGGAAGTATTTTGCTCTTATTTATGAACCGTGGTACGTGGGATTTTTTTTTTTGAGTGGGAAGGGAGTAATTAGTAAGCGTAGTATGGTATGCTGTATTCGAAAGTTAAAGTTCCACCATTGTCTTAATGCAGACATCAAAATCAGCCTATGTCAGTGATAAAATGCAGATGATAAATGGAGAGTTGTGAACTCCCCATTATATGTGAACGTTTATATAGGTGTGCAAAGGATACACTCAAATTTACAGTTTGGGATGGGCAAGTATTACATGAAGTGCTTGTTTATTAGTGGGGGCAAATTCCCATGAAGTTACGTGGGAAAATGAATTCATATGGGTTCAGGCTGTATCTAAAGTACACGCATCAGGAGAGAAAAACTATGGTTGCTGTTTACCCATTAATATTTTATTTTACAGATATTACTAATTACAAGCATAGGTACATGTATTACAAAACACAGCAATGTAAACTGATGCTACACAGTAGCAACATTGGAATACTGCAGGCCTGTTTGTTGCTGCAAGCTAAACAGAAATTTTTCTGTAGTCTCAGTCTATTGACAATAATATTGAATGCACTGGCACAGTTATGTGAATAATGCTGTTTTGTGGGATGTGATGCCATGTGTTTGATAACAATTTACACTTCAAATGGATGTGCTGCCTCAGTCTTCAGTTATTTTTTCTACCGTGAAGATGGAGAGAGGAGCATGTTCCCCTGAAAAATGGCAAATTTTCTACCAGTCGTCACAGAATCACACTGCAGAAGACAGCAGTGTTCATAGTCCCCATTGTGGCAACCTCAGCCCTCATGAGCTTTAATCAATATTGACCTTAAAAAGGCTCAAAAGTAATATTTCCCAAGTACCTTATAAATATGCTATGTCACCTGGTTTATAAGACCATTCCATGCATGTGCTAGTAAGATATGACATACGTCATAAGTGTGGCATTTATACATATGGTATGAATACTTTCTTGGGGAAACATACTACAGTAATGTTATACATAACTCACCTTTATAAAGATTATTATGAAATTAAAGAATTTTTAGGTAGAAACTGATTTAAAGGTTAAAAAGAATATGACAATAAATTACGATGACATTTAAGAGATCGAGATTCTCATTGGTATTGCTGACAACTGGTAAGCAGTCCATGATCCTTTACAATTTTGGAAACCACTCATCCAAAATAGTGGCACATCCCAGAAGACTTGAATCCTCTTCAGTAACAATTCTTTAATAAATGCACAGGATCTTGAAAAGGGGGTTTCCTGAATTTGCAAGCGAAACTGCCTGTTGCTTGTATGTAACCTGTCATTTACAGAGAGTATGTTCTACATATTGAGATGGCAACATTATTAGATGGGGAGTAGGTAACAAGGATTTCACTCTACATGACTCTGATGATGGTATATGACTCACTGACATGAACTTTTCCCTCCCCCCCCTTCCCCCCCCCCCCATTGTCTAATTTTTGAATGAAGTATGACGTTTTAGAAGCCGCCTCTGCTTCTACCTTCAGGTAAGGAAGGCACCTAAACTGGTGGACACCTTAGGTAGAGCTGTTATCAGTCACTGGGTCCAGTGACTGAGAGTATTGTTCAGTGAGAACAATGCTGATTTGCAAGCTAAGGTACCGATGCTGTCTCAAGTTTACCGTAATTCATCAGTGATTAATCCAGGAAGTTCTTGTGGGGTGGCAGCCCATGCATTGCACTTCACTGCCTTGTGCCTCCCTCTCAGAGTGCCTCAGGACTATGCCACGGTACCCACAGGAAATATCCTATGCCTATTCACCTCAATTTTCACTTTGTGCAAGATTTTATATGAAGTGGGAGGGGGGGGGGGGCACTATCTTGGTTTGGTCAATACAAGTTTTTATATGTCACTCAGCACTTGTAATTGTCAACATTTTTTATTCACCAACTAATGCACAAGTGATTGTCTTAAAAACAATGTTAAAATTTACATTAAAACAGCTCTGACATGTTTTGGCGCAGTCACACCATCTTCAGGGAGCTCATTATCCGTACTTGCCAAAGTTACACTTTGTTAAAACAGACAATTATGTTACATTGGTGTATGATTAAAATCAGTGGTGATGTGGCTGCGTATATTATTAATGTCCTTGTTGATGTGTGTATGTCGCACAATATGAATGTAAAAATCACTTGTGATTGTGTCTGAGGGTGCAGTATGCCATGGGCATTTTGCATATTCTAACAATGGACTCTACTGCAAGTGACAAGAACCACGTCCCAATGATCTGTGCCAGCAGTCGAACTGCATCACACAACCATTTCATAAAACCTACTTCAGGGAGTGCAAGAGGGTTTGGGGAGGTGGGGGGGTACATTCTGAATAAACAGATTTGCCTTCCCATTTGAGTGGACATATATATATACATATCACACCACTAAACAGCAGCTGAGGGTCGTACAAGAATATGCCATGATTACTTTCATTTTGGTGACAACTTGGTCCACCCGTTCTCTCATCATCACAGTGTGTGTTGAATACAGTTAGCATTCGGTTCCAAAACAGTAAAATTCTGTTTGTGATCATTCAATACACTCATTCTTTGTAACCTTTTCATAATTATCTCATGTTGGTATATGATCTGTCTCATGGTTGGGGTAATGTGTACCGTGCAATCGTTTATCAGTTGTATCCCCATTTTTCACTATCCACTTACGATACTTACACTTCTTGTATTCTCTGTGATTCTCTCTCACTCGCAGTTACATCCATATATTGCACTGGCTGTTCCCCTCTATCTGTTAGTACAGTGGATCTACCTACACTCCAGCTGCCTTGAATTATACTGCAAGTAGTGGTGTGCCATGCTCTCTTGTATTTCTATGTACACACACATACAGTGGATATAAATTACCTTAAACAAGTGTATTCATAAATAAAAATGATACAAAAAGATACAACCATACTGATTTCTCATCGTGTGTAAGAGAAATCCTCACTGTTTCACTGAGTACCCCATTTTCTACTGCACTGCATTCATGTGTATCTTTATGTGTGAAACGTCAGCTCAACTGGCAAAGATACAGTGCATGGCATGGTTTATGACACCCAAATCATGACACACGGGTCCAAAGACGTTTCAGAAGGTATCACATCAACACTATCGAAACACGTGGTACGTAACCATGTACGGCGAGTAGAAGTGTTGTGCACAAGAAGGGTGCAGGCACTCACATGTCCAACAGAAATGTGAAATGCATACATGAGGTCCTTGTCCACATTCCACCTAAGATGATGGCAGCTGCAGCACAAGTTGCAAATGCTGCATTTCACAGTGCATCAGGTGGTACGAAAAACTTTGTGTACATTTGCTTACAAGATGCAAGTAGTGACAGGGCAGCATGTAAGGAATTTGCTATGACCATGCCTAGGAAACTGGACAAAGACAATAAATTTCTAAGGAAAATAATTTTCTCTAAGCTGCATTTCAGGTTTTGGGGAAACTAAAAACAGACTGCACACATCAGGGGGTCAGAACACCATCATTCTACAGTGTAGCACATTATAGATAATTCCTGAACGTTAATACTACGCATGTGGTGAAACTGGCAGCGTGATCATAGTGTACGCCCTTCTACACTGAATCAACTGTGGCATTCACCAGTTACAAAATTTGTCAAACCCACAGGAACAAGAACTGCAGTTTGCTGTGTTCTTTCCGCAAAATAGTGCACTGCTGCACTGGAGCTTGGTCGTGTGTTCATATCTCAATCAGCATGTCCCAAACCAATGGACTGGCTATGCTGGTCCCACCTCTTACCTGCCCAGATCACTGGGTATCACATTCTGCGGTTTCTTCGTACATGTGTACACAAAAGTCTGTGTGTACCAAACTGCAGTGGCTGACAACAAAGAGTGGTGGTACAGAAGTGAAGCTGCTGTTATATAAGATGATGTTGATATGTTGCAAATTACGAGGTTGGGATCTGAATTTCATTTCAGTGTTGCATGTGTAACAAACAGTGTCCAAGCTGAATGTGTTTAATGTTCAGAACAACCTTGTCTATTTCTTTTCATAAAGTTTAAACATAGTTTTATATACTTATGCAGATGGCTGCAGTGCAGTGGAAAATGAAGGTACTTATCTAGTGTGCCATCAGTGCATCTCTCAGAATTTCTCTCACAGATGAGGCATAAACAGTGCATCTGTCTCTTCATAAAGATTTTATTAATGAGTAAAACTGTAAAGGCACAATATATACACTCTGTGCATTATCAGAACTAGGAGAAAAATACTGATTTGATATATGATATTACAGTTTGTTTATGATGACTAACTTCAAAATAATAATTAAAAGAAACACAAGATTTCGAAGAGAGATTTTAGTGAACAGTACAGAATTTTTAACTTATATAGTGTCAAAAATTAAAGTTCTATAATATTAGAGTAAAAAGTACGCGTGTTACAATGGAGAGTGGAAAGGTAAAGCAGTTTTAAGACAAATAAAATCGGACATTTGAAAATAAAAAAATTACAAACTTAAAGAGTAGAAAATTTTAAATATTTAGGAGTTATACTTAATGAAGAAAACAATAACAAAACAGACTTGCAAGAAAGAATAAAAAATGCTAACAAAGCAAATGCTACAAAAATTTTTTTAGAAATACAAAACACATCAAAGAAACTAAAATTAAGACTAAAGAACACAATAATAGAAAAAATGTTAACATATGCATCAGAAACTTGGGCACTAACGGAGGGATAGAAATCAACTGAACATTTTTTTAAAGGAAAGTGTATAGAAGAATTTTAGGCCCAGTATATGACAATAAAAAAGAAAACTGGAGGATATTAACCAATAAATAAATTTATGCAAGTGTTAAAAAACCTACTATAATAGAGACAATAAATTTAAACATATTATGTTGGTTTGGGCATGTACAGAGAATGGAAGAAAACAGAATTCCCAAAAGTGTATTATATATGAATTTGGGAAAAACAAGATTGAGAGGTAGACCAAGAAATGGAAAGATGAGGTGAGAGAGGATGGAAGAATAGTTGGTGGAGAAAGGTAGCAGGAAAAAGTACATAACAGAGAGGAATGGAAGAAGCTCCTGAGAACGGCAAGGAATCGTCACATTCTGCACATGCCAATGGAATGAATGAATGAATGTGTTACAATGCAGAAACCACAACAGACCCATTAGATTGAATAACAATATTTGCCAAACACACAGGCCCAACTTCAGCAAAGATGACACCGATGATGACCCTAGTGTGAGCATTGGAACATATTTGTCATGGTAACTGTTTCTACACACAGCGATGATAAAAGGTTATTTTTATTTGACCAAAACATGTTGTTTAACTACAACATGGTATGCAGAATATGAAGCAATATCTTAAATATTAATACCTCATAGAAGAATACATTGGTAGTAAACAAAGATGATTTGATGTGCCACTATGTACACTGGTACTGTACAGTATGGGACAGAAAATACTGTAGTCTTACACTACCATGAATTGTAGAATCTTGGGAACCACCTTCGAACAGATTAAAGGCGTAGGAGCGGGCGTTACACAACCCTTGCTCTGACTGTGCGTCTTGTTTTTAAGATCATGAATGAAGTGCGGTGCCTTGCTTGAGGGAACATGAGAAAGGTCACTTGGTTCAATGACTTAAACCACCATCTTATAATTACCACATTAAAATTGTATAACAGCAAACAAACACAGATTTGTGCTTACCAATTGCTGCCAACATAGCAGTATGTCTACCCAAATGAACACTACATATCAGTTTACATTCCTGTGTTGCATTCAAAGAAATATTTTAAAAATTCGACATTCTTCTTTGACATTCAGAGGGCTGTGCATCGTGATATATTATTATAATAAAACCAACTAGATGCAATACTTTCTCAAATTTATTTTTGGAATAGAACTCTACATGTTTGAGGCAGTTTCCCTGTCCATCATCATGAGTCTAGCACTACACACAGCAATAGGTATATGTCATACAGGTTATGGTGACTGCTTGCTAGCGGGTTCAGGATAGAACAGTTTTCTCTATTTATGCCATGAAGACATACAAGAGGAGTGAAGGTATGTCTCCACTCATTCTCAATACTGGCAATGGATAGAGGTGAGTGGCTCACTTCACAACCCAGCCCACTTATCCCTGGGAAAGGGCCCCCGGTACCTAATTGGTAGGAGGCTGGGTGGGCCTTAGAGCCATTTGGGATGTTTTTGTGACAAGAAAATCTCTTGCACCTCGTGGGATTCAAATGCCAAATGTGCTACTTAGGCTCATCTGAGAAATACTTAGGTTCAAGAAAAGCTGAAAGGATATTTAATTTACCTTAAAAGCAGCCTAAAAAAATGGGTTAAATAATAACAAAATATTTAATAACAAATTCAGTTACCATAAAAACAACTTCAAATATCACAAATTGCCTAAAAGTCACAAATTTGTAATGCTACCACCCACTGTGTTATGATTTTCACAGAACATGTACAGTCAACACAACTATTTTCGGTACAGATAAATGTTAACATTACATGTCACTAAACTGCAAGAAAAAATTTGAGAGCTCGATACTTTCTGAATGGGAATATAATTTATACTGTTTCCTCTTTATAACTGCTGTACACAGGCCTGATGATGACTCAGAGTCAAAAATACGTAGTCAAAGATAGTAGTGTTGACTGTACAGTATATGTTCTGTGAATAATGTCACAGTTGGAAAGGTACTGTAGTGTATAATGATCATTTAGATTGTGTTATGGATCTTCAGGAAGTGGGATGTGGGGGTATGGACTGGATCAAGATGGCTCAGGATAAGGACAAGGTGGCAGGCACTTGTGACTGTGGTAATAAACCTTCGGGTTCCATAAAATGTGGGGAATTTCTTGACTTGCTGAAAACCTGTTAGTTTCTCAAGAAGGACTGTGCTCATGGAGCATGGAGTCTTGTGTTGTTAGAATGTGTAGTCTTTAAGGTGATTAGCAGCGTTTTGAAGACACCTGATGATGGAAGTTTAAAGTTCCTCTGAAACCATTTACAAGACTACACAGTGTCATACCAAGAAGAACACAATCTAGATATTTGTTCCTGAGCAACCTCAGATTTTCTTCAATGATAATTACAAACAAGCAATTCTCCCCAAATTGTGAATTCAGGTCTTCTAGGTTGTTACTCTAAGTAGCAGGGTTAGGTTAGGTTAGGTTAGGTTAGGTTAGGTTAGGTTATTGATTCCTGTTGTTCCACTGGAACAAACTGCCTTCATCTTCAAGGGTCAAGGAGTCCTGCTTCTACGCCTCAGTGCCCTTAAGATGAAGATGGTAAATTCCTTTGAAATGTCAGAAATCGAGAATCCTGCTACTCAGTGTAACAACTCACCTGACTCCTCAGTATACACAGTATACACTCACGTGGGTGACAGTGGAAAAAGTCCTTGTGAATATTAGTGATATTACTCATGCAAAACCACTGTAAAAAATTTACAGCTACACACTCCTTACTTTATGCCTTTTGCCAAATCACACCACCTCTCAGCCTGTGCTATCGCATTTTCAGCTTAATGCCCTTTGGCCGGCTGCATTCTATTACGGTTTACCCCTCATTTCTACGGGAGTATCGTTTTTTGGTTTACAGCCACTTTTCCAGGAATGCAACTAGGGTGTAAAAATGGGCTTGGTATAAAGACTGTGGAAACCTCAAATCTTGCAAACCCAAGTTACACTTGCCAATGGTTCTCAAAGGCTTTCCCATGTGTGATTCACATTGGCAAGTCATAAGGATTGTTCAAAAGCTTCACTGCTTTCGACAGCTCGTAACACTTCACATGTTATATTAAAATGTCGGTGCATTGAGAATAAACAACCTGTCTTCTTCCTTCTTGATCCATCTCAGAAGTTTGTTGACAGCATTAATAGCACTGTGCTTAGTCACTAGAGGTTCAAATGCTACATATAATTCAAAACCAGAGGTAATCTGAAAGAGTGACAAAGAAATTCTTACAGTACAGTATCCACATTATTAAACAATTTTAGACTGGAAGAATGGTAACATGGACAAAACCCTTCCTCTGTTACAAAAACAAGGCAGGTAATGTACGTATAAACATAGCATTGAGGCGCATTCACATAACCACTGTTGCAGTGGAAAAGCAAATGAGTATTACATATTCTGAGTGTGTGTTCTACCTTCATAGTCACTGCCATTTGTGTCTGAAATCTGACTTACTTGTTACTTCTTCTGAGATCACAGAAAACATGTAAACATACTAAGCTGACAAGGATGTAGTATTCTGAATGTTAAAAACAGCTGATACATCCAGTAAATAAGCACCATGTTTTAAAAGATTTAATTCATTATTTTAGTTCAAATAGTATATTTCTGTGGCTAAAGGTTTAATGTATTCAAGATGCTATAAATTTATAAACTTCCATCTGCCTTTTTCACGAGTGACCATTGTACTGTTCAATTTATCAGAAAATTTACCCCTTCACGTCAATATATTGCTAACATTTCATGGTTAAAACTGAAGTGTATGTTAGTTACTTCTCCCATTATTTTGTTATGTCTAAAGAAGCATGCATTCACAGTATTTAGAATGAAAGAGCCGTGGAAAATATGTGGTCCTATGAGCATGAAGGTTCCTTCTTATGACCAATATTACAGGAATTCCAAGGTCTAAATCAGAAGTGCATTGCATGCACTGTGAATTGTGTTTTATGGATGGATATAACTGTGGGATTAGCCTTGTGCCTATGCACCACACATGAAAGTGTACAAAGGGTGTAAATTCATACTGACCATCGGAATGACTACAGTGTGCTTCAGGCTTCCACCCACTACTCCCCACTTGACAAAGCAAAACAACAAACTACAGTCTGTCCAGAGATAGGGTCTTTGTGTAGCACTGTCTCTAATTCCAAAAACAATAGGTTGTGTTTTTATCTCTGTACACCACTTTATCCCACTGAATCCCTCTTCTGACATGGACTTTCATACATTGTATGCTATTTCATGTCAAGGACTACTGGAAAATCTGTAGTTTCCTATCTTAGAGTGTGTCATAGTTTAGAATGAGTAATACATGAAGACCAGCGTATTTATTTGGTTAACAGCCAGCAACATAAAATGATCTGTTCTCTGCTAGTAACCAAATAACCCAGCACCCCTCTAGTACTTCCTGCTGACAGACATCCATAGAGTTACCCAAACCAGTTCTGTGGGTAGCATCATTAGTCTTGCAATCAGACTCCAGTAACTCTGCACCCTGCAGTATAGCACTACCAACAGATGAAAGCTCCACAAACATTCTTACCTTCTTACCATCTGCACCAGATGGCAGTGAATAGCTTAACCCCAGCCATATTAACCCTAGTGTAATGGAACGCTTTTACCCATTGGGTACGCAGCTGGGTAGGTCCCAAAGTTGGTCTGGACAAGGAAGCAGAATAAATAGGTGTCACTGCCAGGAAGTGAATCCCAATTGTTCAATCACTCTGCTGACTGAGCTAACCCAGTTGTCTGTTCCTATGATATGGAGAGCTACTTACCCAGCCCAGCATTGTCTCTTTATCCAGCTGTTGGTGTAACAGCTTGAGAGGTCTTGAAGCAGCATGAAGACGGTGATGCAAGGTTTGGTAGAGAGCCAGTAGCCGCTCAGATTCCTCTGTCACATGATATGGCGGCTCTAATGCTGGGCTCCAGAACTGCGCTGTTGACTTACACTTGTACAGGAAATGTCGCATTTCAGGCACACCTACTTGCGACGCAGTGTAGCTGCCTCGGTTCACAGACTCATTGATTGCTTCTAAACAGTTTCCACGTCGCAGTTTCTGGGGAGGAAAAAAACCCCAAATACAAGTCAAAAACACTACTGCTGCTGCTATTCATCCTCTTAACCTACTGTCCATTTCAGGCCTTAACTGCCACTACTATGCTCCTCTACTGGTTCCTGCAACAAGGCTAACATAGTTTGCGAATTCTCGATGACAGTTTTCACTTTTTATTTTTCTCTCTTTATTTACTTATTTATTTATTTACTTTAAGGAAACTGTGTCATTAGCCACATGCCTAAATCCCCAACTTGGAAGGTAAGGGAACCATTCTTTATCTTGCAACTTGCTCAAACCCCGTATGGCACAGTTGGTCCTACCAGCAGCTAGGCCACAACTAGCAAAGTTTTTGAGTTCAATGATACACATAAGCCCTCTCACCACAAAACAAAAGCGTACCTTCAACAAGGTGGAGATCCTGGGGGAAGGAACATTACTGCTTGTGTCATTCTGTTCAGCATGCAGGAGCTCTAACCATAGTGGAATAAAGCTCATGGACACAGGTTGCTGGGATTTTTGCTACAATGAACTGGTTCAGTACTGCGTCCACTGAGAGTCTTTGATGCCAGAGGTGTTCTTTCTTTTTTGTTCTGCTACCAATTGCTACTGCATAAGACTTTGAAAAAAATTAGTTCTCACCTCTACAATTTTCTGCTTGGCTTCTGAGAGCGTAAAGAATACATCTCGATCCACAGTCAGAAGCAACAGGCAAGCCTGACAGTCATCTGACAGGTAGGATACATGGCCGTGCAGGAACCCACTTCCATGGAAGAGACAGCACATGTTTTTGTAGCTAACATTTTTACTGCATGATTTGTGTCAATATTTTCATTCATGTTATTACAGGAAGTCCATTTTATCATGTCCCTGAGCACAGCAACTGCTATGGAATCTTTATCACATAGGAAGCCTGCATTTGCCAGGAACATGGAACACTTTAAGACTTCTATAAAATAAAAATTAGGCTAAACTCAGGAGAAATATAGACTCTAAATACCTGTTGAATGGAAGGTTCCTATGCATAAGGCTGCCATAACAACCACCATGTTCATGAACAAGGTACAATGGACACATTGTATAAAAATAGTCATTTTAAAGCAAAGATCAGACTTGTGAAATGTTAATGATACTAACTAAAACCAAGACAATGAAGTGTCCAATATATTTACACTGTAATGAACAAAGACAAAAGCTTCAATAATGCAATTGCCAGTGTTTTGTGAAAAAGTTAATAGCAACAGGTGTCAAGTATACGCATATTTGTGTGGAGTTTGGATTCACTAGCATAGAGCACACTGTGATTTTAACAAGAATTTGCAATGGTTATCCACATCATACTTGCTCGCTCTCGCTCTCTCTCTCTCACTCACACACACACTTATTTTATTATGACCCACTCTAACACATTTCAGACTTTGACGGACACTTCAGTGTTGTAAACCTGAAAATTTATGGCAAAGAAAGTTGCATTTTAACTAAGGCACTAAATTTCACAACACATAAGAAACAATGCTGTTATCTAAGGTATGAAATTAAATATTTTTCGGCAAAGGTGAACACTACAATACGGACTAATGTACACCTTGAAATTCCACCCACTGTTGCCATCTTCTGCCTCTATTCATAACTTCTATCAAATTTGAATACTGATACACAAAACAACAGACTAACAAGTGTTAGCCGTTTACATTTATGAATGGATTTTGTTACAAGACTAGTGGATCTAAGTACCATTTCTGAATTTAGCTTCTAGAGGTGGCATAAACAGGATAGACAGTAGTGTAATACAGTGGACCCAACAAAGTAGATTTCATAATTACAGCAATTTGCATAAAGATGGTAGAAGCGCCAGCTTCCGAAGTTCAGTGCGATTTTAGCAAATGAGCAACAACATAAGAGGTCCAAAATACCTATCACCTATGCATGACTTTGCACCTTCACCTTCAGATGCAGGAATGCACTAGGCAAATGCTGACTGAGGTCAGGAAATTGAAGTCTTTTGCCCAGCAACATATATGTAAAAACTATATTTGGCAATTACACTGTTTTTTTTTAAATTATTAAAAAATTACAAACAATACAAATGTGAATGACGTAAATCTAATGCCATGCCAGTACATCTCAGAATATCGAACATGAATCACATGATAACCTACCAGTAAGGCACACTGCCTGTAAGTTACAAAAGTAAAACATTCTGGTATGACAATGATGAGTGTTACCAACGGAAAGTGTAGTGCACATGTACATCCTTCAACACGGAAATAATAATAATTGAGTCCATCGTTCCTTCTAGGAACATAGGTTGTCTATGAGTCCTTTCCACTTCTGTCTATCGGCTGCTAAGAACCTTAGTTCATTCCAGCTTCTACCCACTTCCTTAATTATCGATCTTCTCCAGCT
>Ga0123354_10011324_pt1 | contig 13770 bp, 13 predicted proteins | sample TergutLab28metaG_2_FD_97872 | JGI IMG/M metagenome (GOLD analysis project Ga0123354, IMG submission 97872) | Labiotermes labralis P4 segment gut microbial communities from Petit-Saut dam, French Guiana - Lab288 P4 | ecosystem: Host-associated > Arthropoda: Insects > Digestive system > Gut ... | reverse complement strand
TTATGAAACAGATCTTGAATCATCGATCATCACCCATCTTCAAATGTTTCTGCTTGAGCTTGGAAATGGTTTCTCGTTTGTCGCGCGCCAACGACGCATTATGCTCGAAGATGACGAATTCTTTGTTGACCTTGTCTTCTACAACAGAATTCTTCGCTGTTTCGTGATAGTCGAGATCAAGACGCATAAGATCACTCATGAGGATCTCGGACAACTGCAAATGTACGTCAACTATTATGACCGCTTTGAGAAAACAAGGGATGAGACTTCAACGATAGGGATTTTGCTCTGTACGGCAAAAAATGACACCGTGGTCCAGGTAACTCTGCCTGAAGACAACAAAACGATCCTTGCCAGTAAGTACAAGCTCTACCTGCCAACAGAAGAAGAATTGCTCAATGAAGTTGATTCTGAGGTCAAACGGTTTGATGGAGAGCGAGGAAGCTGGTAACACTGATCCCCGGGATAGTAGCGTTTGAATGCGCTTTCACCTTACAATGTTTCAGCGTGAGAAAACGCAGGCCAGGCATATAAGGATGGGGTGCTATGGGTTTCATCAACAGAAAGTCGGCTTTCGCTCCAGCGCGGGAGGAGAGCAGCTTCAGCTTGGATGGTAAGAAGTTCGTGGCCCAGGAGAACACGGGCAGCGGTGAGGTTTCTGCACAGACGCTCTTCGAATATCATCAGAAGGACACGTTGATCTGGGCAACGTATTCTGGGGGCGACATCGTGTACGGGCAGCTTCTCGGATCCGCTGTTTCTGGCAGGAGCTTTATCTCCTGCTACCAGCATCTCAATAAGCTGGGCGTGTTGATGACAGGGAAATGCGAGACCCGCATCTCAAAGGATGCTCAGGATCGGCTTCGACTCGATGAGATCTGGGAGTGGACTTCCGGTGATCTCAGCACCGGAACTTCAGTGGTGATCGAGACAAAATCCTCTGAGGACTAGCCTCGATCCGGGTGTTGACCTGCTGGTTTAACGTGTACGGTTCGTGGAGGAGATTTGGACGTTACGTTCACGTTTCTCCGCCGGTTTCTGCTGCGCCGTACACTGATTTTGTTGTTTAATCAGAAGCTAAAAGGAGTTGTTGACCATGGCTAATGAAGTAAATGGAAATGTAGCGGTACCTCCGGCCCCCGTAGGACCAGCGTCGGCTCCGATGGGCGCGGCTCCAGCAGGACCCGCTCCGGTGCCCCCGCAGCCGGTGGCGCAACCAGCGCCAGCCATCCATCCGCCCGCGCAACCGTACGGGGTTCGTCCGGCGATCATCCATCAGGAGAAGGGTTTCTACCAGAAGGTTTGGTTTTGGGTGGTGTTGGCAGTCGCGATGCTCGTGATCTCGATCGTTGGATCGATCTGCGGGACCTATCTCTATCGCGCGATGAGTGGTACGACGATCCCTGGCGGCGGCTCCTACCGGATGATGAACGGCGGCAGCGGCTTCGGCAACGGCGGCGGCATGTATAACAATAACGGCGGCAGCGGCTCAGGTTCAGGTTCAGGCTCGGGCGGCAGCGGTAACGGCAACTCCGGTTCTGGCTCATCAGGCAGCGGAACCGTGCAGTAGCTACACGACGTTATATAACCTCATTTTTGGAAGGAAGTGAGAGAGCAAGAGAGGCGCCGATGGGCGCCTCTCTTGCCATGAAGTTCAAAACAACATCAATCACGTTTCTCTCACTAAATAAATAGCTTCACAGTTACCCCCCCTATGCGCTATGGGAGTTCTTTTTCCTGCGCATATGTAAGCACAAGGGAGCTGTGCCGTCATTTAACGAAAAGCCTTCGCTTTGTTTAACAGTACGGAATCCGCATTGTTCATAAAGCCTAATCGCATTGACATTATCACTAAGAACGTCAAGCCATATATCTTTATCTTTGCCATATTCTTTAATTATTTGCGTCAAAAGCATTCTGCCAATTCCTTGATGACGGGAACCTGTTCTTACGCATAAACATGCAATGTATACCTCGTAAGGTTGCTCTTCGATACTTTTTGAAACGTTTTTGAAATAGTTTTCATTTACATCAATGAAGGATGAAGGTAGCTTTTCAAGCAGTTTTTGTTCAACGTGAGTCGAAAATGGTTTATCAAGTACAAGGGCAACGCCAACGACTTTCCCATCGATACAAGCAATTCGCATATTGTTGCAGGAGAAAAAACTATTGGATGCGCTTATTAAACGGGGGATAGTGTTACGTGCTGTTCTTATATTGCCAAAAACAGCTGGGTATATGTACTCATCTGTCGCATATATTAATTCAGCGACAGACCTTGCTGTTTTTTTCGATGCGTCGTTCTTTTCAATCCTAGCTAGCTTCACTTTTGAATTTGAATAAAACCCATAGTGATCCCATTTATCCAATGAGTATTCTTCTAAAGTGATGGGTAGGCAGTGCTTTTTTCGGTATTCTTTCCATCTCTCATATAGTCGAAAACATCCGCGAAAATATTCAGGGTATCTGAATAGCTGATCCTTTTGTAACTCTGGGTTATTGACAGCAAGAAAGAAACGATACGCGAAAAGATCATCAATAGTTTCCAGACGCAGAACACCTTTGAAAATGAGTGGTGCTAGTCCCTCAAGATAGACCAGATAATTAATGAATCGTTGGCGATTCTTATCGTTGATATTTAGTGGGGCAGAATTTTCATGAGTGCTCTCATGTGCTTCCATCCATAATTCAAGAGAATGCTCGACCTGCTGCATATTTTCATCTTGAGTAAACACCAGGTTATACTCCAAGAGAAAGCGTTCTTCATCAATGTTGGCTTTCTGTATTCCAACGTCGATGTTTTTTCTTAACTCGTACACAACAAAACTTGCGGCAATTGCGCCAATTGCTCCTTGTACCAGAGACGCGATTACCCCAGCGCGTGCTGCGGAAAACAGGCTATTGTGTGTCAGGAGGCTGAACGTGATAATTGAAACAACAACAGAAAGAGCAAAGGCCAAGATGAACGTTATTGCTACGGTTCCTATCGAAAGCAAGCCTGTTTCTAACTGCTTATTTGTATGTCTTCGCATTTAAGAAGGCCTCCGGTCTTTAGTCCATCAATTTTACCCCTCTCATTATAATCTGCTCACATCGTGGGGGGGGGTCCTGATTTGAAAACTCTCATAACGCGATGTTGTTAAAGCGGCGCTGATAACGTAAGAGAGGCGCCGATGGGCGCCTCTCTTGCGTGCTTGGTGTGACGAAGCCTTCTTACGGTTGGACGTAGATGGCTCCTTGGGGGCCGGGTTTGACGTAGATGGCGCCTTGCTGGATCTTCATCTGACCGCCCACGCCGGGGGTCACCGGGGTGGGCGAGTTGGGGTCGCCATTGCCGCCGGGCGCGGGCGTTGCGGAAGAACCAAAGCCGGACCCGGATCCGGACCCGGACCCGGAACCACTCCCGTTCTTCAGCGAACGCTGACCGGTGTTGGGGACGGGGGTCGTCTCAAGCGAGCCTGAGTTACTCCCTGAGCCCTGTCCGCCAGGGCCTCCGCGATAATAACCGCCGCCCTGTTGCATCCGCATCGACATGGGCATGGTCGCGGCGCGGCCGCCGAATCTCTGGCCCACCAGGACGCCGATGCTGCCAGCGATAAGGCACAGGCACGCGGCGCCCAGGCCTACGGCGATCCAGAACCAGACCAGCTTATAAAATGGCGTCTTGAGATACGTCACCTGCGGTTGTGGCGCGACCGGCGCGACAGCCGCTGGTGCGACCGGCGCCACACCTGCTCCTGCCGGGGGCGTGACCGGGACCTCCATCTGCGGCGGCATACTTTGAGTATCAGCCATACAACTCTCCTCTCTTCTTGGGGCTTTGACACCTCAAGTATATTTCCGCCGTGTTTGTGATGTGTGAAGATGCCCGGTCCCGGGGCGAAAGCTCAAATCAATTCCACGTCGCGCACATACCTGGGCTCAGGTCAGATACCCGGAGCGCTGCGCCTGGACCCCGCCGACGGCCCAGAGGGAATCGAGAGCTTTCTCCAGCGCGTCGATCTGTTTGGCGTTGAGCTGCTTGGTCTGTTCGTAATAGGTCTGCGAGTACCACTCCAGGGTCTGTCCGCTGATCTTCCAGCTTGTGGGGTGCGCCGCTAGCAGGTCGAGGAACTGCTGCTGCGCGTCCCAACCGCTGTTCTCGGTCTGCTGCGCCTGGTCGATCGTCGTGTTGAAGTGCGTGATGTAGAGCATGACGATGTCGAGCATCTCGTTTTTCACCGAGGCGGGCAGGCTGGAATCGGCCAGCTGTCGCTTGAACGTCTCTTCGGTGAAAAGCGTGCGGGCAGAAGAGTAGAAATACTTGCTGCTGGCCCTCATCTTCGTGAGGTTCTTGTTCGATGTGCCCAGGCTCCGATCGGCGGCGATGGCGCTGAGCGAGGCTGAGGAGTTGTAGAAGTTCATCACCGAGGTGTCGTACTGGCCGACCGTCCCCAGGTAGAGCTGAAGCTGTGTGTTGAAATAGGCCTCGAAGACGCCGACCTCCCCGGTAGCCGATACGTTCATGCCCTGTTGGTCGGCGTTGGAGGTCGGTCCACTCTTAAGAAACGACTCCATGTCGCCCCGGAAGAGTTTGACGTTGTAGTTGAGCTCGTTGAGCCGTGCTTTCTCCTGCTCCTGGCGTTGCTGCTGGAGGCTGCGCTGGTGGCCCACATACAGGGCGTAGGCGATGCCGATCGCCACCAGGCCGATCACCAGACAGCCGATGATCGACAGCGTGATGACCCGCCCGCTGCCCTTGGGGCGCTGTTGGGCTGGCTGCGCCTCCTGCGGCGCGGTCGAGGTGAGGAGTTGTGCTTGTGGCAGTGGTCGTGTTTCCATAACGCTCCTGTCAGAGGTTTCCGAGGTAGACGTACGTGAGGTGCTTGCGCGCGATCGCTTCGAAGGCGTGGAGGACGCGCGGGTTGGTCGGGCTGCTTGCCTGCGCCTGGTAGCGCGGGAAGAAGCGGCTGATGTGCAGGGGGATATTTCGGTCCAGGGTGGCCAGCCAGCGGACCTCGCGCTCGAAGGCCTCCGCGTCATCGGAGAGCCCCGGCACGACCAGCGTGGTCACTTCCACGTGGACGCCAGCGCGCACCGCGGTCTCTATCGAGCGCTTGACCACCGCCAGGCCGCCGGGTGCGTCCAGGCTGGCGTAGCCGTCTTCAGAGAAGCACTTGAGGTCGATGTTGACCGCGTCGAGGCAGGCCAGGCAGGCCTGCCAGGTGTCCAGGTTGACGTAGCCGTTGGTGACCGCGACGGTAACCAGCCCACGGTCATGCGCCAGCTGGGCGGTGTCGATCAGGAATTCTGGCGCGATGAGCGGCTCATTGTAGGTAAGCGCGATGCCGCAGTTGCCGGTAGGAGTGAGCGCCGCCGCTTGCTCGACCAGCTCGTCGGGAGTGATCCGCTGCGTTGCGGGAGGTTGGGCGGCCGTCGCGGTCGAGATGTCGGCGTTCTGGCAGAAGTTGCAGCTCAGGTTGCAGCCATACGATCCATACGACAGGATGCTTGAGCCGGGATGAAAGCGCGCCAGGGGCTTTTTCTCGATCGGGTCGAGGGCAAGCGCGGTCGCCTGCCCGTAGTTGAGGCTGACCACGCGTCCGCCGCGTACGCCGCGCGCGCCGCAGATGCCGTTTTGCCTCTCGCTGCGACGACAGGCGTGGGGGCAGACGGGGCAAGCCAGCAGCTTGCCGCTGCTGGCGTCGCCGGGAGAGGCGAGGCCAGGGGGCGGGGGCGGGCCCGGGGCCGCGAGTGGGGTTACGTCAGACATGGCGCACCACGCGGAAGCGCTCGATCGCGTACGAGGAAGCGGGGTCGATCCCTGCCTTGAGGCAGGCGATCCTCAGTTGCTCTCTGACGGTGTCGACCCCCTCCAGATCAGGCAGAAGAAGCCCGCGCCGCTGTCCCTGGGTGACGATGACGCCGAACGCCGCGGGGTCAAGGTCGGCGCGGGTCGCGGGTTCAGGCTCAAAGAGGACGTCAACGCTGACGTCGAGATCGTCAAGCTCATCGGGGGTGATCGCCGGAAAGCGCGGGTCCTGGGTCGCGGCAGAGATCGCATTGCGGATCACTTCTTCGGCAAGCGAGGGCTCGGTCGGCCCGATCGTGCCGATGCAGCCGCGCAGCTCTCCGCCAGGCGCCGTGTGGATCGATACGAAGCAGCCAGCCCGCGCGGGCAGGTCGGCGACGCCGGAAAGTTCGGGCACTTCAGGGAGCGCGCGGGTCCGGACAAAGGACGCGATCGTGTGCTGCGCAAGCAGCACCAAAGGATCACTGCTCGGGTTCATCACATGCCTCTGTCTCGCAGGCGACGATGCCGTAGCCGACCCCGAACGGCCCCTCCAAAGAGAGGAGCGAAGGCGTCAGCACGGTCCCCTCGCGCTCGGCCAACTCGTCAAGAACGCCTGCCAGCATGACACAGCCGGACAGGCCGCACTCCGCGCTGTCGCGGGCCAGCTTGGCGTCGATCGTGGCCAGCCCCATGAGGTCGCCCGACTTGATGATGTCAGCGAACTGCTCGTCAAAAGCTGGCCCCGCCGGATCGAACCCGTAGGGCCCGTCCTCTTTAAGCTTGTGGGAAAGGTCACCGCTCACGACCAGCACGACGTGTAAGTCCTGCCGCTCGATCCCCTGCACGATGGAGCGCCCGAACTCGACCAGCTCCTTGGGTGGCAACGCCGAGCCGCCGATCGACACGCCCTGGTACTGCCAGCGGGGGGCAAGTTCCGCGCGCGCCTGCTCGATGAAGTAGAGCGGCACCATCAGGCCGTGGTCCAGCTTGCGCGGCCGGGTCTCTACCGGGCCGGCGGGCACCTGGTTCTGTTGCGCGTACTTGATGATAAGCTCGCTTAAGTGGTGGTCGCGTGGCAGGTTGAAGCGCAGATCGGGAGCCCCGAACTCGCCGAGGTCTCCGGACAGATTGCCGGAGGCGACATAGATCCAATCAGCGTAATAGGCGCTGTGAGGGCTGATGAAGATGATCGTGTCAGGCGCGTGTTGGACGATCCGCTCCGCAACCTGACGATACGCGTTGGTTGTCGCGGCGATCGCTTGTTCCTGCCCCCGTCCGATCTCCGGGATCGCGAGAGGGGGATGAGCAACGATATAGGCAGCTTGTAATGGCATAGGACACCTCTCTTCAGCTTCTATTGTAGAACTTTTTTTGAAGAGCGCGGTGGCGCCTCTCAGAAAAAAACATATGCCCTGCGCGAACCGCTCATTGGCCACGTTGGCCCGGCGTCCTGTGTGCCTCAGGTGATAGATGATAAAATGAAATGTTCGAGGAAGCTATACCTAAGGATTTTTGTGACCGCTGTTCTGCTCTTTTTCCTTAACGGGATCTATGACATCGTTAAAGCTCTTGTTCCTTCGCGCAATAAAGTGACCCTTGTCAGCCGGCAATCAGACGAGCCTTCTGTCAACTTCCTTTTGCTCAAGCAGGAGTTCGAATCGCGCGAGGATCCCCCTCAGGTCGTGATGCTGTGCAAGACGCTGAAGAGGAGCTTTCCCGCGGAGTTCGCCTATTTGTTCCACCTGCTGCGGCAGATGTATCATTTTGCCAGCTCGCGCGTGGTGATCCTTGATAGTTACTGCATCCTCGCGAGTGTCGCGAAGCATCGCTCGGACCTGGTGATCATCCAGATGTGGCATTCGATCGGCACGATGAAGAAGTTCGGCCACACGACGCTGGGCACCAATGAAGGCTCCCCGGAGAAGCTTGCGCAGGCCATGCGGATGCACGCCAACTACGACTATATTTTTGCAAGTTCCGACGCCTATCGCGACCAGCTGGCGGCTGGGTTCGGCAACGATCCGGACAAGGTCGTGATCAAGCCACTCCCGTACCTTGACCTGCTGACCAGCGAAAGCTACGCCCAAAAGACGCGCGAGAAGGTTTTTGCGCGCCTCGGTGACCTTTCAAAGAAGCCGACCATCCTGTACTGCCCGACTTTCAGGAAGGATGAGCGCGGCCTGCAAAAAGCGGTCACTGCTCTTATCGAGGCGGTCGATTATGAGCGCTACAATCTGGTGATCAAGCTGCATCCTCTTTCAAAGATCATGGTGGATGACCCCCGGGTCTTTGCGCCGTCGGAGTTTTCGACCTTCGACATGCTGTTTGTTGCTGACGCGGTGATCAGCGATTATTCCTGCATCATCTATGAGGCGGGGCTGCGCGACACGCCGCTGTATTTCTACTGCTTTGATTACGAGAAGTACGAGCGCACCCGCGGGCTCACCTTCGATTATCTGCATGAGTGTCCGGGAGTGGTCTCGCCGCGTATCGAGACGATCCTTGAGGCTATCGATCGCGATGACTATGACAAGGCGTACCTGCGGACGTTCATCCGCACCTATGTCACGATGACGCCGACCGCTACCAAAGACATCGTCGATTTTGTGGCGCCGTTCCTCAAAAGGCCGCCGGCCCGAGATGCCGCGTGACCGCATCGAACATATCGCATGGGTACGGGCGCAGCTAAAACTTCAGCTTTCTGACGCAGCGGGTGCAGAGGCTACTGCGGGCGCGAAGGACGCCGCGCGTTATGTGATCGCAAGCGTTGAGGATCCTCGTCAGTGGTATCCGCTCGCGTGTATGCGCCGCATTCTGACCCTGTTTCTTCCCAATGTGACGCAGCGGCCAGGCCGTGAGATGCTCCCGAGAGGGCGCTGGTTTTTTGCTTCGCTTGACAACGATGGCCAGCCGCATCCACTGGAACTGGCAGACGCAGCCTGCAAGGAGCTTGGCTCGCTCGATCGTATCTTTCCCTATGGCCGGGAGGGGCGCGCGTATAGCGCTGCGCTGGTGGCAGAAGAGGTGAAGGGACACGAAGCGTGTGTCCTGCGTGTAGGCTTTGTCCGTGTTCCTGAAGCGGAGGCGAGTGGCCCGCGCCGCTCCTGGGCAGCGCGCCTGGCTGCCCACATGGCTGATGGGTACCTTACGGCGCTCTATGCGCTGCTATCCCGCTGCCATAAGCATGATGGCAGCCACATTCTTCTGATGTCGGAGACAAAATCAAGGATCGACGGCAACCTGCTGGCGCTTGATCAGCGATTGGGCGAGCGGGAGCTTATCGAGAGGTATGCGGTCACACGCTTTTTCCAGGAGACACTGGCTTTGCCGCGCCTGGCCTTGCTGAAGGCCTGGTCACAGCTTGTCGTCGTGCTCGCAAAGCAAGACTACGTTTTCATCGATGACTACGCGCCGATCTTCAAGTTGATCAAGCCAAACAAACGCACGCGGCTTATCCAGGTATGGCACGCAGGCGTGGGCTTTAAAGCGGTGGGATATGCGCGATTCGGCAAGCCGGGCTCACCTGACGCGCTTGCTTCCGGCCATCGGCGCTACGACTACGTTATAGTGGGGTCGACGCCGCTCATCCCGGTCTATCAGGAGGTGTTTGCCTTGCCGGAGGAGCGGTTCCTTCCGTTGGGTCTGCCGCGCATCGATAGTTTTCTGGCGGACAACGCCGCCCGGGAAGCAGAGGACGACCTCCTTGCCCGGCATCCTGAATTTGAGGGGAAGCGCCGGATACTTTTTGCGCCAACGTATCGCGGAACCGGTCAGGCAGAGGCCTTCTATCCCGCTGACGCGCTCGATCTGAAAGAGATATTCGAGTTTTGCGGCGATAACACAGTCTTTCTGGTGAAGCTCCACCCGTTCATCAAAGACGCACTGACGATCCCCGCGGATTATGCGGGCCGCATCTTTGACGTATCAAGCGAAGATCTCAAGGGGCTTTTGCCGTGCGCGGACGCGCTGGTAACCGACTATTCCTCGATCATCTATGAGTATTCGTTGCTTGACCGCCCGATGTATTTCTTTGCCTTTGACCTGGAGGAATATCAAGGCGAGCGCGGTTTTCACTGGGATTATGAGCAGATCGCTCCGGGGACGGTATGCAGGACTCTCGACGATCTGCTTGCCGCGTTACAGGCAAAAGACGGCTCCCGTGACAAGCGCGCGGTCTTCAGGGTGCTGGGCTTTGATCACCTGGACGCCCACAACACCGACCGTCTGATCGATACGATACTTAAGCCATAAGGGCGGCCAGCATGTGCCGCAGATCTTGTGTGGGCGCCCAACCCAGTGCGCGCAATGCGCTCGAATCCAGGCGCAGGAAGCGCGTGGGCGGGTATAAGGTCGTATCTTGCTGCTGCGAAACACGAAGCTGAAGCTCGGGGGTTTTCTCAGGAGCGAGGTCGATCGCCAATTCCGCCAGGTCTTTGACGGAGCAGTAGGTCTCCTCGTTAGCTGCGTTGTAGGCATGCCCTTGTTCTCCCTTTAAGAGCAGGTAGAAAATCGCGCTCAGCGTATCATCGAGGCCCAGGTAAGTCTGCTTGCTCTTGCCATCGGTTGCAAGTTCGATAGCCTGCCCGGCTTGCGCGGAGCGGATCAGGTGCGCGATAAGGCGATTGTCGTCAGGAAGAAGCTCATGTCCAATCACTTGTCCCAGTCGCACGATCTTGACGGGAACGTTATACTCGTGGGCGAAAGCGACACAAAGCGTCTCGGCCAGGCGCTTTGCCTGAGGGTAACTGCTGCGGAGCGAACGAGGATCAAGATAGCACTGTCTGTCCTCGGTCAAAGGCTCCTCACTCAGAGAGCCCCCATATACCTCCATGCTGGAAAGGACGACCGTCGAGGTCGCTTTGCTCATGCGGGCTGACTCGAGTACGGCGTGCGTGCCAAGCGCAATGGACTCGATGGTCTCGACGGGGCGCTCAACGTAGAACTTACTGCTCGTGGGAGCCGCGGCATGGACCAGGTAATCAAAATGCTGGTCACTTGCTGCCAGGTCAGTGATATCTCCGATGATGAACTCAAGGCCGGGCATGTCAGGGAAGAGCTGCTCCAGGCGATCTTTGCTGCGCCCATGTGCGATGATCCGTAAGTTGAGTCCGGGATACATCCCCGAGAGCGCGCACAGCACCGAGACCAGCGCGCCTCCGATCAGTCCGGTAGCGCCTGTGACCAAAAACGCTCTATCCTGCAGGGCGGCCTCAAGCGACAGTTCGCGCGCGAGTTTTTGGGCAAGCGCCCGGGTCGTATCAGCGCGGCTCATCAGTTTTGCCCTAAGGGGTATTCAAAGACAGCGGCGTTTTGCTGCAGTTCTAACAGCGCCTTGAACAAGAAGTAATCATCTGGCGTGGTGATCTTGATATTCTGGCTTTCGCATTCAAGCGTGTAGAGGGCCTTGCCATAATGCGCCATGAGGGTACAGGAGTCGATCACATCAGTGAGCCCGTCCTTGTCGGCCTGTTGGTGCGCTTCCAGGATATCGGTCAAAAAGAAGCTTTGGGGAGCGCGCGCCAGTTTAGTGGTGGCGCGTTCGGCAACGTTTTGGACTGTGTGATCTGCGTCCACGACGACGACCGTCTCCTTTGCACCTGCGCAGGTGATACAGCTGCCGTGTTCCCGGACCGCCGTGATGTTATCTTCAATAAGTTTGCTGGTGATAAGGGGACGTACGCCGTCATGGATAAGAACGACGTCTTTTGCGCCCCCTTGTTCTTTCGAGATCTCAGCGGCAGCTTGCAAGCCCGCGTAGATAGACGCCTGTCCCGTAGCGCCGCCCGGGACGATGCGCTGTAACTTGGTGATCGCAAAGTGCTGGGCGAGCCCCCGGGCGTAGTCTAAATGACTTTCGACGCAAGCCAGAACGATCGCGTCACAGGCGTCGCAGTATTGGAATTTCTCAAGCGTATGTATGAGTATCGGCTTGTCATAGACCATCAGAAACTGCTTAGGCACCCCTGAGGACGCCATACGAATCCCGACGCCGCCGGCAAATATCACTGCGATGTTCATGCGGATGCTTCTTTCCTGTTTCTGATCGGTCCGATCTTGCCGCGTGTTTTGCAAGATGCCCACAAAAAGCGATACACTTCTCTTGTTCGCCGCTAACCATGATACCATCAGCGTAGTTTGCCTCATGCTCAGGAGAATTATCTGCTTTGCAAAGCAGGCGAGCAGCAAGGCAAAAGGAGATTCATGGTCAAGCCATCACAAAAGAAGAACAAGCGGGTTTCTTACTATCTCATGTATTCGCTTGCGTTCGTGGTTATTGCGGCGCTCGTATTTGTGTGGTTCCCTCTAAGCGGAAGGTCATTGGTCTGGAGTGCGGACGGAGTAAGACAGCATCTTGTTTCGATGACCTATTATGGTCACTATATACGTGATATCTTTCATACCCTGATAACTACAGGAAAATTCGTCGCTCCTCATTTTGATTTCAGCATCGGTTACGGATCAGATATACTGACCACGCTTAACTGGTATGCCATTGGCGACCCTCTCAATCTACTGTTCGCTGCGGTATCGAGTAGCAAAGCCGCTTATCTGTATACCTTTTTGATCATCTTCCGTCTGTACCTGATGGGTATCGCGTTCTCAGCCTATTGCAACAAGATGAAGCTATCCCGGGCCTCCCAACTTTGCGGGAGTTTGGCATATGTGTTCTGTGGCTTTGTTTTCCAGGCTCTGGTTCATCCGAACTTCCTGAACCCGATGATTTATCTGCCGCTGTTGTTTATCGGAGTCGAACAGGTCATTAAAAAGCAGCGCCCTTATTTCTTTGTCATCGCCGTGTTTCTGGCGGCCGTTACTGATTTCTATTTTTTCTACATGTTGACCATCCTGCTTATCCTTTATATCGTGATACGCTTCTTTATGCTTGTGAAAAAACAGCGCGTGAAGAAGTTCCTCTTATGGGTAGGTAGGTTCGCGCTCTTTTATGGGGCGGGACTCTTGATGGCCTGTCTGTTGTTTCTCCCCGTGGTTATGTACATGCTTTCCACTAGCAGAGCGGGTACCCATCAAGCGATAAACGTCTTTTATCCCGCCACGTACTATCTGAGTCTTCTGCCAGCCTTCCTCACGAATAAAACTGCGGGGGCGTGGGTCTTTTTTGGGTATTCTGCTCTTTCGTTTATTGCGGTCATTTTGCTGTTCGCAAAAAGAAAATCTCATGCTGTGTTGAAGTTCACCCTTATTCTGCTGACCGTGTTCTTGCTGACGCCAGTAGTGGGGGATGTGTTCAACGGGCTTTCCTACGTGGCAAATCGCTGGATCTTCGGATATAGCTTCGTTATCGCTCTGGTCACAGCGGTCATGCTGCCCGACATACTGCGGCCAACAAAACGCCAACTGAAGATCGCCACGATAGTTACGGCAGTATTCGCGCTCGCTTATTTTGTGGTAACGGTGGTATCGAGTAGTGCAAGCGCCCGTGGCTTTATCCCTTCGTACCTGATTGTGGTCGCGCTTTTGCTCGGCATGTGGGGGTTGTATCTGCATCGCTGCCATGGCAGAAACAAGCAGTCGAACAGACCGAATCGCGCCACTCTCTGGCTGGTGCTCGTATCAATGTGCTTGAGTTTTGCGATCGGCGCTTACTATAAAAACGCGCCCGCACAAGGCGGTTTCGTGTTCCAATTCTCAGGGCCGAGCAATGCGGCCAAAACGCTTACGCAGAACTCGTCGTCGGTGGTAAAGTCGATCAACGATACCTCATTTTATCGCTATGATGAAAATGAATACGGGGGACAGGATGTCGTCCAAAACCGCTCCATGTTGCAGGGCGTGAATAGCACTGGCTCTTATTTCAGTTTGAGTAATCCTTACATGATAGATTATTTTATTGATGATATTAATATTTATGTGCATCAGAATTGCAATATATACACACTCGATAATCGGACATCTGTTGGGACGCTTGCGAGTGTTAAATATTTCGTGGTGAAAGATGGCTTGGAGCGATATTTGCCATACGGCTACGATAAGCTTGT
>Ga0123354_10011321_pt1 | contig 13772 bp, 7 predicted proteins | sample TergutLab28metaG_2_FD_97872 | JGI IMG/M metagenome (GOLD analysis project Ga0123354, IMG submission 97872) | Labiotermes labralis P4 segment gut microbial communities from Petit-Saut dam, French Guiana - Lab288 P4 | ecosystem: Host-associated > Arthropoda: Insects > Digestive system > Gut ... | reverse complement strand
TATGGACTGGATTGGGCTGGCCCAGGATAGAGACAGGTGGCGGACCCTTGTGAGTGCGGTAATGAACCTTCGGGTTCCGTGAAATGCGGGGAATTTCTTGACTAGCTGCAAACCAGTTAGCTTTTCAAGAAGGACTCTGCACCATGGAGTAAGTGAGTAAGTAAGTAAGTAAGTAAGTAAGTATACCTATTATTATATTTGTTATGGTCGTCGCAGTGACAGTTATCATCATTTTATGGTTAAGAGCCTCTAACCTGTTTCCAAACATAATTTATTCCAAAACTGTGAATCCTCAGACCAGGACTAGGCAACGTTATCTTTATTTGACTGAAACATTTAACAGCGCAAGGTGTCAAAAGTTTTCCCGAATTTATGTTTTATATGCATATCTATGCAAACCATGGAGGAAGGTGGATCAATGTGAGTCATCGCGAATATAGTGCAGTCCATTCGATGTACATGATTTCCCAGGTACCAAAGGACGTTATCAAAACAGATGCCGTCAAGCCCACATTCCACATGCGCCTGATATTCTACAGCAGTGTTTCTCAACCTTTGTGAGACCGCGGACCGGTAAATTCTTTTTTCATAAGACGAGGGCCCGGATCCAACAAATTTACTCGTCAGTACCTTTCCAATTTTTTTTTTCCAAGTTCATACATTAAACTAACACAAGTACTAATAATTAATTATGGCATAATCATAAAGAGTATTAGTACACTAATGTGTACGGTGTGGCATGTTGACAAATATAAAATTAAATTGAAATTAGTTATCAATTCCAGGAGAATCTCTCGCGGCCCAGTATAACTGATGCCAGGGCACGGGACCAGGCCGCGGTCCGGCGGTTGACAAACACTGTTCTACAGGATTTTAGTGTTTTAAATTTTTTTTTAACATAATAACCGTTTTAAAGCACATCTACACAGCTGAAAAAGTCTATGATGTTAAAAACGTGGTACGTTTGCGGTTTAAACTATTGACTATTTTACTAAACATACACATTAGTGAGGACGATTTAATTACATTCAAAGTGGCGCAATCCGTGTGAAAATTGGTTTAAATTTTTTGTAACTATTTTAATAGACATACACATCAGCGAAGAGGTTTTTTATGATAATCAAAAGTTGTTCATTGCGTCAAAAAGAGCAATTTTATAACGTGCGGTAAACAACTGCTTGTAATCATGTGACGTGTTTCAGAGAACGTACAGATAAACAGGGTTCGTTGGAGATGGTGTCAATGAACAACGAAACGCGTTGGAACTCTAATTAATGTGTGATCTAGTATACATAGTGCGATGCGTGAGTGTTGGTCGGTAAAATGTGGTAGGAGCATGATGCACGGTATATTCAACGCTAAGACACTGTACCGGAGTCTGAGAACAGGGTGTGGAGTCCAGAACTGGTTACACATCAGAGGGTAAAAGCAAAAGCAGGATGGATATAGCCGCATAATGATGAACTAGCAACGTTCGTGGAAGTTCGTTTGCTTGGAAACACGGCTCTGGTTTTGCGAGAAACAGCCAACGCTGATACTGAGGGAGGCCACGACATGTCGCTAATAAGGTTATAGTGCGCGGGTTGGAGACAATGTTGTAGCCCGAGGAGGCGTGCGGCTATTGCTCTTCTATTGTTTGATTCCTCCCTGACTTGCTTGGCTATTGCCATTCATGTGTGCTGTTCCCCGAGCAGCCCAAGGACGGATCAGAGAACCATCAGCTGCGTACGATAAAAACTGTCCATCTCCAAATCACTGGGACCGCTCAGTTGAGCCGTGCGTTCTTTACGCTGCGTCTTCGCTTCGCTCTAAGCTGCTTATTTGATTACAAACTGAGAAGCAGTCAAACAAACATCACTTGTTGGGGTTACGGTCTTTCACTGCCCATGTGGACGTAAAACGAAATAAATTCGCCAACATAACTGACATCTTTGAACTGAATGGGTGGATGGGAGGGTGGGAGGATGGACGCAGAAACGGACAGACAGATAGATAGATATAGATATATAGATAGATTAGATAGACTAGACAGATTAGACAAATTAGACAGATTAGACAGATGAGATAGATTAGACAGATAGATTAGACTAGATAAATACACAGACTTCTTCAAACGTGACCACACGTGGTCACGTTTGAAGAAGCTTGCTCCCCAGATAGTACAGTTTTATGTACTCCTGATGATGGGCGCGATGGACGCCCGAAACATGTAGAGTAATTTAGCAGCAAGTAAATATCTGCATACTGTTCCTTCTTGTTGGGTTTCTTCAACCTAGAATTACCATGCACGGAACTACAAATATAAAAAATATATATATACATGCATACATACATACATACACATACACACACACATACATACATACATAAACACATACATACATACATACATAAACACATACATACATACACACACACACATACATACATACATACATACATAAACACATACATACATACATACATAAACACATACAAACATACATACATACATACATACACACATACATACATACATACATAAACACATACATACATACATAAACACATACATACATACATACATTCATTCATACATACATACATTACTGATGAATATTAAGGTAGCAACCTGTATTCTTTTGTTCTTATAACACTTTTCCATAAAGAAACGCACAGATTTCGAATCTGACATTCAACAAATCTGATACGACACAACAGTTAGTGCTCAAATGTAGGCGTACAATTTTCAGTGCACAAGTTCAAGGAACTGCAGTCCGAAATCTGAGTTTTGTCCACTTCAAATACCCAGCAGATGAATGTGTGGTGTGCAAGCACCAACACAAACTGATACAAAGTGACTACTGTGGGCTGGAATGTGATACCGTCCTATCGGAGCACACACCGCTGCAGGTGGAGGCAGCACGTCCTTCAGTGACGCACCTTGACACACTGCGTCACATCCAACAACAAAACAATATTCCCGGTCGCCGCCGTAACAGCCTCAAATTTCGCAGTTACAAATGTCTCTTTTTGTTCACAGAAATAAAACCGGTAAGGAGTATTGTGTACTTCCAGTACAGTGTATTTCTTTTTACGAGTTATGTAACGGACAAAATGTCCTCCTCACCAGTGACGTCACTGCAACGGTTAAAGGTTACAGTAGCGGTTAAGGAAGGCAATTTATACAAACAGCTGAATGGCGGGCTGGATGGACGTCGAAATGCAGACACAGTCAAAAAGAATTTGATGTTTGCTGGACAGCGCATCATTGTGATAACTGAAGAATAAAAACCAACTAGATGCCACTTATTATTTTATTGTACTTCTTATAGGCTCAACATGTTTCGGGCACTACTATGGAGGTTGGAGTTTAGGCTGGAGTGGTGTCCAGGCTGCAGACCGGACACCACTCCAGCCTAACCGCACCTAACCTCCAACTTACAGCAAACCAAGAACGAAACGACCAATGTGGTAATCAACATCATAGTTGCGAGCTCCTGATGATGGGCATAATAGTGCCCGAAACATGTTGAGCCTATAAGAAGTAGAATAAAATAATAAGTGGCATCTAGTTGGTTTTTTATTCTTCAACAGTCAAAAAGATCGTGTCCGACTGATAGGCGTAAGAGGAACAGTGAACAATACAGGCAATGTATGTATAACGTAACATCAAGGTGCGTTCTGGCAACCATTGTTGCAGTGGGAAAGCAATAAGTATTACATATTATGTGTGTGTGTGTGTGTGTGTGTGTGTGTGGGTGGGTCTGTAGCCGTAGGTATCCAGCATGCAATGGGCATGCGCGGTATTGTCATCTGTGGCCTGTTCGGCCCTACAATTTTTTTTTTTGCATTACCTCATAAACGAAAAGATTGTCGGAAAAAGTTACTGAACATAAAATGTGTGATTTGATTTTATCTATAAATTCTGTCTGAAACATTTCGCATTGTAAGAAGAAACGAGCGAGATATCATCAAAAATGTATATTGGCCTTCGCGTAAAGTACCTCTTATTAATGTCAGATTTTAATGAATCTTGAATTTTTTCGACAGATTTTCGCGAAAATACTAAAAAATTAAATTTCATGAAAATCCACCTAATGGGGCCCTTGTTGTTCCGCGCGGACGGACGGACAGATACAGACTAACATGACGAAGCTAACAGTAGCTTTTCTCAGTTTTGCAAATAAGCCTAAAAATGTACAGTACTTGGTAACTTGCAACTTGCTTTGTGTATTACGTATTTAAATTCGAATTGCCAAAATTCTGTATAAACTGTAGTTCACATGTCACAGTTCTGTAACTTCTGGCCCAGCTGTAAAAAGTCAAATTCTGTTCAAGTACAAGCACACTGTTCCCGTCGTTCGCTAACGAGTCACAGACCGCTGCGCCGCTTCTGTGTCTGTTTTGGGCAAGTGCTGGCTCTACTTGGAACTTGGCTTGCTGCACCTCTCTGCTATGAAATAATAAACAAATCGGTTATTTTGGAACTGATGTTCCCTGATAGACCGCAAGATTCTGTTGGCTTCAATTCTACGATTTTAATTTCTTACTTCAAACCGCAGTACATTATCGACACTCATTATAACCAACTGTGTTCCGATAAGGGATTTAGAAACATTAACCACCGAAAAGGGATGTATTGCATACGTGAAAATCTGTAAAGAAACTACGGAATTTGAATAAATCGAAGGACGGTTAATTGCAAATCATATTTTCAAACAACAGCCTTTATTGTCCTAAAACGCAACATATATCGGCTATTCCTTAAAACCACAGTCGGCCATATGGGTAGAAATAAATATAAGAGGAAACAAGCCTGCGATACATAATGTATTTCTTTCATCGTTGTCCTGAACACCGTAGCTGTCACATGACGCGGACGCAGGCTTACTGTACGATAAAACTGCCATTGTCGGTGTAACGATAAAAATAAAGACCCCGTAGAATTAAATTGTACATGATGTACTGGATTGGTGTGTATGTATATAATATTAGATCAATGAACCCACTGTAACTATTGAAACTATATTTATATAAGATTGCACACTGTATAAGTTAAGTGTATATGTACATATAATCTCTACAAACATAAGATGATATTGCAGATCTAACCATATTACCTAGACATAGCATATAATAGCAGAACCCATGTACCCACACCACCCATCCTACACAACACATGCAAGATCTCGTGCCCACTTCACCTCTCACCTCCCCACCGTATACAACCCACATAAGTCGAGTATAGCTGCTTACTAAGTTTTTTTCATTTCTCAACCTGAGGATGGCCATTGTCAAGGGCCGAAACATGTAGTTGTTCTTTATGTAGTAAATTATATATATATATATATATATATCTACCATCAAATAAAGTTGGGTTAGACAAGTACATACACTCCAATCTAGTTTAATTATGAATACAACGGAGATGGCGAACCTTATGGTTACATGATGTACAATTAATCAAATGACATGAAAGAAATTTTTAAAAGAAATTACACATATGATATGTTCTTAACGTTTTTTTTTTTTGCGCTTCCTGCAGCAGATCCGTTAGCATGGAAATTTTACACATTACTTCATACCAGAAGTCATAACATTCTAGAAAAAGCTAGGAGTGGTTAAAGACCATAGAAGGAACTGGGTCAAACAGTTCGCGATCCTCCTCGTTTGAAATTACCGTAATGTTTATGTATAAAGTTGACATCCTGTTAGTGTGGGTGGCCGACACCACTTAAGTTCAGAAACAGATGTCCTGTGGCTCAAAAGCACCAGTACGTCGCATAGGCTGCTCCAGAAGACTGCGACCTTACATAAATATTACACGAGGTTAGTATAATACTGGCTAAAGATTCAATTAAAATGTTTTTAAAACTCTGTCTTCATCGAATAACCTTCAATGAACAGGTAAGCGGTTAATATCCAACATTCCGCCTGCCAAGCCATCGTCATAAAATCTGCTCCCACACACCAATGTTCGTCAAAGGAACACTGCTCTTCTTCGTTACTCTTTCATATGAATTTATTCTCGTTTTGTCCTCTAACCCAAACAGACGTTTATGTAGTTATGCATATATTTTAATTCGTGATGGTCACCGGACATTTCAAGAAATTTGCGCCACCCCCTAACGCCGCCAACGCCACCGCTGCCAGTGATACAACAATAATACTGATAATAATAACAAAGCATTAGACATTGAAACAACATCCAAATGGCACACACACACACACACACACCACACACATACCCAATCCAGTATGTCAACACGAAGATGTGACAGTGCTATGGAGTCAAGGGGTAAATACAGACAGAGAAATTATGGCACACAGCAAGATACATGCATACTGATAAAAGTGGCAATAGCAGCGGACGGAAATGCTAAGCCAAAATTAAGCAGAAAAGAATCTAAAATACAAGAGTTTATGTACAGAGGAACAAAGAATGTGGAAGATGAAATGTATGATCATACCGGTAATAAATGGAGCCACTGGAATGGCAACAGAAGGTTTGAAAGATAAATCTGGAAGCTGTACCAGGAAAACGTTCTATAAATTCGCTACAAAAGACAGCTATACTTGGAACATCACACACAATACGGAAAGTACTGCAGTGTGAAGCTTGAAGCGTGAGCGGTGGGGATCACCGCTGGTTCAAGAGAAGTACCGGGAAGAAATGCCTGTGACAAGAGACAACCACAGCAGCAACAACATAATAAAGTTACAACAATAACTTATTATTATAGCTACCTATGTACGTTGGAAACTATCGAAGTTTTATCACTTAACGTGTAATTATGTAATTAGTAAATTTAGAATCTGAAATACTGCCTCCACACAGAAGCTAATGCTGCAGTTTTACGAAGACCTTTCAAAATCTTGCTCACAAAGTCTACTGACTGCAACATGTCGGCAGTATGAACACGCGTCCTTGAATTCCTTCTGCGCCCAGATGCGCATTGGAGGCGCTACTGCGCACACACTATATATATCACATGTTCGAACCTCCCTCTTTTTTTCTCTCTTACTTAGGGGGGAAAACTCTTCACGAGGAAACGATGTGTTGGCTGATGGAGCACAGACTGCTGTAACAAAAGCATTTACAGAACAGCAAAGCGCAGAGCTGTCGTGAAGGAAAGCCGGTAGTTTGAAATTCACATACTACTTGGATACTATAAGATACATCGAGAACAAAACTACCTGCAAATTAAAGCGTCCATTTCTTTCTTCTCGGTTTATCGTTTCGAAAGAACTCCACCAGAAGCTCGATTGTCACTTCCATAGGCTTCAAATTTGCATATCGTGTTTACTAGGGGGAAGTACTGTCGAATTTGGTGTTCTAGCCCGCACAATGAATAGGCAAAATTAAAAACAGGGACTTCGGATGGTTAACGTAAGATGGAAACCATTACGCTTGACGGACGTTATAGAGAAGGTTACAGACAATTCTGCTGAGAGACAGGAAGACGCAATTTTCGTCTCGTAACTAGCCTCACTCTCAGGTGGTTCACAAACTGACAAGTGGTCACATCGTTCTTTGATGTCATGTGGACAACTTAACTACAAACAGTGCAACAGGGATATTACACCTCTCTGACTGGCTGCATGGAAGACAGACAGCAGTGAACTGTAACTGGGGTTACGGCCACACTGCAGCTCTGCCATCTCACGGAAGGCGGAAGCATAAACACTTATCTGCCAACGAACGTGTGAAGACGCTTGGAAACGGCTACACTACTGTATTCCGGCACGATTGAGTACTCAAGTATTCCGGTAAAAATTATGCGGCAACAACTAAAGCCCATTTTCCGTACACGTGAAGGATAAAGGTAAACAAATGTTTTGTCCTCACCGTTCACCCGATCTCAATCTGTTACACTTCCTTAGATGGGAATGGGAGTACGTAGTGGCCAAAGTCTAGGCATGTGCCTCAAAAGTAACATCACTACAGTAGTCAAAAGGAAAAGAGCCAGAAGCCATAGTTCACAGTTGCCCAAAATATGTTGCAGCATAAGTGGTAACAGCTGGATTGCAGGTTGATGGACCCCAGCACTGCAAATGAGCTAATATCGGCCAAATACGCACAAAAGCTACGTTACTGTAAGATTTATACGAAAGAATATCGGAAACTGTAGCTCCTCCTACCCCGTATATACACAAGTGTAAATGGTAACAGCTGATTTAAGTAACACACCAACAAATGCACATATATAGTCTTTAATAATCTAAAATTTACATTAAACACTTAAAACGCTCCAACATGTTTCGATCATACGATCATTATCAATTGAACAGCGTGCGACTCACACAAAACACAGGACATGCTGCCACAGCACCAAATTAATATAACGAAGTAAATCACTGAGTGTTTTAAACTGTAAGTTTAGCAAGGAACAAAGTATGCCCCCTGAGGATGATCGTATGATCGAAATATGTAGGAGCGTTTTAAGTGTTCTAATGTGAATTTTAGATTATTAAAGACTATATATGTGCATTTGTTGGTGTGTTACTTAAATAAACTACAAGATGGATGGTGCAACGATAAAGATGGTAACAGATGAATTATAGGGTGCATGTATCTAGAACTGCAGATTGAACTCATATTGAAATAATACAAAATGACGTCATTACAACAGTTAAATGGTAAGCATATTCAAAGCTGTGGCTACAGTTAAAGCAAGACGTGCCGCAGCGAACGTTGTAACAACTGAATTACATGCAAGAAATTCATAACATCTCATTACAAAGAGTCCTTATCACACTGATTTAGATTAAACTGTTATCTTCTGTCTCTCAATCCCAAGAATCACATTCAGGGAGATAATTCTAGAACCACAGACAGGGATATGTTGAACTGTGAAAAAAAAAATCTATTTTCTACTAAAGTTGAATTACAGGTTGGCTGTGTGCCCAACTACAGACGGCGTTTGTTACTGGTATAGCAGCACGCACATAATTAACTGCTTGGAGCAGAGTCCTTCCTGAAAAGCTACCAGTTCCTCAGCTAGCTAAGTAATTCCCCCGTATTTTATGGAACATGAAGGTCCATTACCGCATTCACAACAGCCCACCACCTGTTCCTATCCCGTGCCAGTTCAATACAATCCAACTTCTTGAAGATCCATTTTGATATGATACTGCCATCTACTTCTAGGTCCCCATCAAAACTCTGCATGCACCTCACCTCCCCCGTACGTTCTACATGCCCCGCCCATATCATTCTTCTTGATTTGATCACCCGAATAATATCAGGTGAGGAGACAACAAGAATTATCAACTTCAAGGAGCGTCATCCCCGTTGTGTCTGTTAGAATCTAAGGTAATAATTCTATAAGGATATAGCAGTCATAACACAACTGTATTATCAGGTGTATATAACTTATCAACTACATGTTTCGGTCAATGCTGTTGTGGCCATCATCATATCTCTATAGCTTCTCTGATAAATTCCAACCTGATGATGGCCACAGCACCATTGGCCGAAACATGTAGTTGATAAGTTATATAAACCTGATAATACAGTTGTGTTATGACTGCTATATCCTTATAGAATTATTATCTTAGACAACAAGAATATTCACTGCTATTAATAGAACGTAGCCGTCTGAGAGTCCTGTATCCTCTTATTACGCATGTGAATTATAAATACTGACAATGTCTTGTGGAAACACTTTGCGAAGCAGAAACAAACGCTCAGTCTAACACACACACAGTTAGAGGGGTGGAGGGAAAGGAAGCGGCAGCAGCAGCAATTAGTGGAAGAAGGAAGACGCAAACAACACGGAAATTGCTAAAGAGACATACTCGAAACCGGAAGTGATTTCTGTCACGGTAGCTGCGTCTTCAGTTCCGTGCCGGTTCATGCACGTGATAGGAACACGTAAGGACACTTTGCAGTGCATTGCGTGGAGCCTCTATTACATTATGTCCGACTACAAAGGCCCGGATTCATTTCCAGGGCAACCAGTATGGAACTTCTCAGCGTCTTGAATGTGCTAGACCAACCGGTATGACACAGTAACACATTTACTGCAATCACAATCTCGTAAACATGAGTCTTACTGACTGATACATTTCTGCGCTGCATGTTGCGTAACGACTGATCAGTCACCAAATGCAGTAATACAGACGACAAAAAATAACTGCTAATTGTATTCGGTGCATTCGTAGCCTTCACTGTTGGCCCCATCACCAAGTGAAAGGTAAAGTTCACCATAAAATAGGTCATGAAGGCCCAGAGGGGGAGCAGTGGTATAGCTCTACTCTTTCTTCAACTTCGGAGCTAGATGAGGTGGATGGTCAGCGCCAAGCTCCGGCCGATGTACCACCGGGAAAGACCCGGTACCCATTGTACAGAAGGTTGGGCCTTGAGGGGTGCGGAAAATCTTGCCGCCACCGGGATTCGATCCCCGGTACTTCCAGCCCGTAGCGAGTTGTTATACCGACTGGGCTATCCCGGTCCGACCCCATCACCTAGTGTTATCGCAACAAAATTTCTTTCCAAAACAGTTACCAATACTGAAATGAGTTTCGAATCGCACAGAATGAATATTTATATCAATACAGAGCTAACTTTTTATTGTTAGGATAACAGACATTAAGGCGAATGGAAGTCTTGAGTAGAGTTCACTTGTCCTGGTATTTACCGTTTTTACATTTATATATCAGTTGCAGTAAATTTTCTGGACTTCCGTACATTCGCACGGTGCAGTTATTTCCAGGTGTGGGCTGCATTTTGGAAGGAGAAGAGAGTTTGGTATATTGTGTGCGTGCGTGCGCGTTTGTGTGCGTGCGTTTGTTTGTGTGTGTATGCGCGCGCGTGGAAATTAGACTGTCCGGTTACGGTGCGATACGTTCTGTCCCAGTCGGAGTGGCAAAATTAAAGATTTTATCTTCTACCCAAAATAACTTGTTAATGTGATGACCTTCGATGAATAATACGCTAAGTCACCGGCTCAAGTGACACACAGTCATACAAAAACCCAACACAAGAATCTCGTCATTTTCAGTTTTACTAGCCCAAAAGGGAATACACTGAAAAATAACTGCGATATCGATACAATGACTGTACTGACATATGTTGTTCTACCACATTCAACTGTCATATCAGTATACATAACTAGTTTTCAAAACACTGTTAATATGGCTCTGTTAGTAATGGATCAACAGCTGCATTGATACCAAGCATAATTAGCATCTAACTCTATTACTTACTCAATTATTATACCAACTACTCCACATATATAAAATTGATAAAATTTACACATTAAAACATTAAAAACGCTCCGACATGTTTCGGTCCTAGGACCATCATCAGGGAGCCATATCGTCCTTGCTAAAGTCACACTATATAAAGTCACATTAATTTCGCTGTACCAGTTGGGTATTGTGGCAGCATGCCGTGTTGTGTAATATTATGTTGCGAAGAGTGCCCTGCTATGGATGTGCATTCTGTGTTTCGTTGCGTATCAACCAATCACTTTAGCTTACTGAATGAAAGATCTCGATGTACAAAATTAAACAATCAAAGAAGTAAATAAATAAATACATAGACAGTACAGTGGGGAATTTTTACTGTGCGAGGCAGACTAAAATACTGTAACGGTGATTACAGAGTGTACACTGTACAGAAAGATGGACCGTGTTAAATCTGAACACCCACGTGCATTCCTATCTACCGAAACATTAATTTAGCATACATAAAGCTAACACAGATAGACTATGTTCTTATTATAAATTGGTAACAGGCACACGCCTATGAAATCACGTCAGGACGGTTTTAATATTTGGGGTGGGGTGACACTATGTGTCTTGAACTGTAGCCTTTAATGGGCCTATTGTCCATCCCCAGGATGACGTATGAAAGAATATGAAAGAACGTGGAGTGATATCTAACAATAATAAACCGCACTGCAAGAATAAAACCTGTACCAATTTCATTTTGATCGCTATAAATTCCTCGAAGACTGTCCTGGTATCGAAACCGGGCCTCTGTGGCTAGAAAACGGCGATTAACCACATGAGTTGAAAATGCAGCTGTCCTTATATTGATGGCACATGAGGGGACAAAGGAATGACTAGTGGTATTTTGGCAGTGAAATCTGGAAGACAAATAATAAGGCAAAACTGTCATTTTTAAAAGAAGTGTTCCGGCAGTAGTTTGTGGTAATAATAGTTGGCTTGAATGCACTTAGGACACAGTGATTGTTCAGATACAAGCGACTTTGTTGTGTCGCAACTGAGCAGTGCAGACCAGGACCTCACGTTATCCAGGTTTACGATAATTGTTGATAGTCATCTGGTGGCACTTCTTGGACGAAGGTTCAGTCTGTTGTCATGTCTCTATATATGAAATGCACAACATAAATACGGGTTCAAACCCACGATTCCTATGACAGAAGATAGTACACATCGCAGACCGGCCGGGACCCCTTATCAGCTTCTTGTTTCGTTAGGCAAAGCAACTTTTTTAAAATGTGAACCATCTCCACGATGCTTACTAACACTCCTGCGGGGCGACGGGCGTGTCTGGCGCGGTGCGGTGGACTGCTATTAGTAGAAGCGACACACTGCTCTATTATTTTACATAGGCTGAAAACATCAAGCATTTCGAACGGCATGCAGTGAACGAATGCACTGCGCGAATGTTTTCAGGAGAGGTAGTATAGCAACTCGTCATTAACCACTGTCACGCGCATGCTCGTCTTTCGCATTTCTAGCGGGGATCATCTCCTTGTCTGTGGACAGTGAGCATCTCATCCCCTCCACAGCGCACCAATACTCGTGCTAACCCACCTTCAGCACTGAGCTGATTTTCAGGTTTCTAATTAATTGCACGAACTTTAACAGTACTTTCATATTCTTTCGTTCATATCTCCACAACTTTGTTTCGTCCTTCCTTCATTTTTCCTTCTTCCCTTTTCCTCTCTCTGTCTTTCTCTGTTATACGTTCAACATGGTTTCCAATAATATACAATAATGATGTTCACACACGACTATAGGCTTCTTTGTTCTTCAGTTGTCTCAGACACGCTGAACAAAGCCTCAAATGATTAAACCTAGGGTCTCAAACATGCGACCTGCCATTTCATTTCATACGACCCTTTGACTGACATTATACCAATTGTAGAATGTGACCCAGATAGGTGTCCAAGAATTGTTGCATATAAACTGACACTGACCGAAGGCTCATAAATGTCTGCTGTCACTGGACGGTAAGGTAGCCGATCCCAGTGGCTACGCCGTCTAAGGCGTAGGCCTACGGCTGGGTTGCGGGTTCGAATCCCGTCGGGGGGATGGATGTCTTTCCCTTAAGAGTGTTGTATCGTCCGGTATATGTCTCTGCGACGAGCCCATCTCTCGTCCGAAGAAGTCCTATCAAGTGTGGTGCGTTTGAGTGTGTGGTTTCGAAGCCTCAACAATGAGGAGGCCTAGGCCCACTACGGGTATCAAGCTACGGGGAGGGGGGGATGGTAACATCAAACATACCTCAGCAGAACAAAACAATGCAATAGAGATTTAAATTCAAAAACATATACCATATTTGGTTTTTGTTATTAGAAGTATGAAATATTTTGAATGGTGTATTCAACGAAAACTCCTCACCCAATATTGTGCGGGTGATAAAATCGAGAAGAATGAGATGGGCAGGGCATGTAGCGCGTATGTGTGAGGAGAGGGGGGTGTAGAGGGTCTTGGTGGGGAAACCGGAGGGAAAGAGACCACTGGGGAGACCTAGGCGTAGATGGGTGGATAATATTAGGATGGATCTCCAGGAGGTGGGATGTGGGTAT
>Ga0123354_10011318_pt1:0-12500 | contig 13774 bp, 9 predicted proteins | sample TergutLab28metaG_2_FD_97872 | JGI IMG/M metagenome (GOLD analysis project Ga0123354, IMG submission 97872) | Labiotermes labralis P4 segment gut microbial communities from Petit-Saut dam, French Guiana - Lab288 P4 | ecosystem: Host-associated > Arthropoda: Insects > Digestive system >... | reverse complement strand
TATAGACAGATATTAAAATAAAGTATAATCCGGCCAATTCAACGCCATAATTTAAAAGAAGTGAATAAAAAATCGAAGAGAATAAAGTAAACTTTTAATGGCGGAAGACCCCCCCCCCCAGTTTGCCAGAGTCTTCTCACTGTCGAAGCTTCACGAATACACTAAGACAGAGCACACTCACTAGGACCGCTAGGACTCCTCTGGACGAGTGATCAGCCCGACACAAAGACCTCTACCTGACAACACACAACACTCACACGAACCCAAAATGCCAGCAAACGAGCGGCCACCTACCCACGCCTTAGACCCCTCGGCCACTGGGATCTGTTTGACGTAACTTCACACTCAATACAGATTTAGATATTAATACCATTATTACTATTGAATAATAAATCAAAGAAATATTTATTGCAAAGATTAATTATTTTCTTTCAAAAATATAAATGCATTAGTCCGAAATGAAAATGTAATGTAGTAGTAGTAGTAGTGGTGGTGGTAGTTGTGATAGTAGTAGTGGTGGTGGTAGTAGTAGTATTAGTGGTGGTGGTGGTGGTAGTAGTAGTAGTGGTAGTAGTGGTAGCAGTTGTAATAGTAGTGGTAGTAATAGTGGTGGTAGTAGTAGTAGTAGTAGTAGTGGTAGTAGTTGTAGTAGTCGTAGTAGTAGTGGTAGTAGTGGTAGTGGTAGTAGTTGTTGTAGTAGTTGTAGTAATAGTGGTGATGGTAGTAGTGGTAGTAGCAGTACTGGTGGTAGTAGTGGTAGTAGTTGTATTTGTAGCAATAGTAGTGGTAGTAGTAGTGATAGTGGTAGTGGTAGTAGTAGTAGTAGTAGTAGTAGTGGTAGTAGTTGTAGTAGTCGTAGTAGTAGTGGTAGTAGTGGTAGTAGTAGTAGTAGTAGTGGTAGTGGTAGTAATAGTAGTAGTGCAAGAAGAAGAAGAACTTGTGATGTAACACACAACATGCTGAATGAAGAAAGGATTTCATCAGTTTGCAGAACAATTCTACCAGTTTGAGATTTTAACACCAACTTCACATTTAACAAACATTTACTCTCATAAAAAAAAGGGCATTAAAATGAACAAAATAATAAACACAACTTTACTTGTAATTTGTTACAATACTTCAAGCCACAGCAAGGTAAATATTCATTATAATTAATAAAACGGTAATGTGACTGTTAAGTCCACGGAATGACGGCTGTAACGAGAGGCAACTAACATCCATCAACAGTTTTACAAACCGAATGATGAACAGATCGCTTCGAAATATGTAGCAAGTTACATAAAAACAACATTTACTCTTTCTATAATCAAACAGTTGTGTTGGGCTATATTCTTTACTATATCGAAAACTGACGCGCACAAAATCTCTATGCATATGGTACTGGTAAATTCTTCGCTAAAATAAAATAGCAGTAACAAGCAGTCGAATCGTAGCACAAAGAACTCTATGCAGGCAACAGGACTTCTGCTTGCAAATCGTTGTTAATTACGTTGCACACCACAACATATTGGCAGAAAATAACCTAAGAGGCCGAATGAATTTATTGCCTGCTTTAAACAACCAGACCGGTTCATAAAATGTTTAAAAAAATCACAAGTTTCATCTTTAAATAAGAGCCTACCTGTTCTTTATTCTCATAATATAAAGGTGTAAAACTTTACTGACTAAAATAATCTCTTATTAAATCCCTCTATGATTAAATATGGATTTATAACGCTGAGATTACACATATTAAATAGCAACAGAATGCAAAAACTGATCATCTCGCTATCATTACTGCATTAAAGATATGATTAGATCATCCACGAGATGTTACGTGGAAGAAAGTTGCTGGAAATCGCCACTCTACCGCTACACATCTTATTGCAGCTGCAGATGTTGTAGGTCGCTACAGACCTTCATGGACACCTTCGGGTTCAGCAGCTCTCGTACTACGAGAGATGACCTCTCTGACCTAACGTTAATAGCGGATTTATCTGGTGAAAGTTAGTTCACGCGGTGGTCAGAGTTCAGTAACTACCTACCCCTATACTTGTATTACTACGTAACCTATTGCTTGGGGTTCAAGAGTCAACCTACTGACGCTTTTATCTGGAAAGCCTAACACCAGAATCAGGTCTCGTGCCTAAAGTGGACCTTTCAACTAACACGAACGTGAATCAAAGTGTCGACTCCGACGTACAGAACGTCTTGGCTAACACAGAACTGATCAGTTGGTCAAGACATTTCTCCCTCTGGAACTCAATATTGAACCTATCTTGTTTCCAGGAGCCTGCCACTAGCCCCCGTCTTGAGCCAGAGCCACAAAAACCCAGTCCACACCATCACATTACAAATTTTAAAATGGTTTCTAATATTATCCTCCCTGCAACGCATGTCTCCAAATGGTCTCTGTTGACAGTACAGAACTTCCCTAATTTACGTGGTCTTCGTGTTATGAAACCATCACTATAAACACCATCACTATAAACACCATCACTATAAACACCATCACTTAGTTACATTACTTAAGTTTCAAGGGATCAAAGGTACAAAAGGAAAGATTATGAGTTCCTACTTTTTTTAATTAGCACTAGAGAAGTAATATTATATCCGTTCTTGTGCAATGAGTTTCTACTTAAATATTTAAATATATGCTGATGATATTTGTGTGAGAGGTCGAAGGAAAAATAACGAAACTAACGATTTTCCATTTCTAATTATTCCACCTCCATCCAACGCCGAGGTTAGTAATGAGTGTGTCTATATCTGTACCTGCCGTGTGTGCCTTCTTGGTGTGGATAGGGAATACTAATTAATTTCTATTTAATCTTGTCACTTCTGGATATTTTTTCCAGCAAATATCAACAAGGGTTTTTAACAGCGGCGAAATTATTTATCACTCAAAGGAAATGCGTTTCCGCAAAACGACCTGGTCTTTTGTTACGGTCCGACAGCCAGTTGTATAAAGCGCAGGAATAATTAAGAGGCTATCCACATATTTAATGCTCTGTTTTGGTATATAAATTGTATAGAAAGTTGAAAAGAACTAACGTAAACCGGCCGAGGCATTGTGTTCACTACCCATTCCTACCTAACGCCAAGGTTAAAGAAAGAGTAGGGCTATACCTCTATTCTCCCTCTGGGTATTCATGATTTGTTCTACGGTGAAGTGAACTAACGCAAATTGGTCTACCTTACGTAAGGTGTTTAGTGTAGGGGCCTGATGGTTTCGTATGACACCGAAACATGCAGCAGAGATGCTATGTAATGTAAAAGGCAAATCTATCCCTTTACAGGCCTGAACAGGCCACTAGGTTTCTCGGAGTTTAGTGCTCCCAGAATTTATAGATAATCGGTACATGAATGTTACCAGCCCTACGCACCGGCCATCTTTATCCCCGTCCCCAGGAGATAACTCAGGTATAGAAGCTGAGTCGACCCCAGGGCCATATTGCAGCCGGAAGGATTAATTCCATGAAAAATCCCAATGACCACATGGAGAGCTATGCAATGTAGTGTAAGTAAAATTCCATTTCAGATACTCCGTGTCGACGGCAAATTGAAAAAAAAAAGCTGGGTGTGCCTGGTTTAATTCACGACAAAATGCCGCGAAATTCTTGTCACCATTATTACCTTGCGTTCATTTCTACACAAAAAATTAGGGCATAACAAATTTAACAAAATGAAACAAGTAATTTATTGTTACCTGTAATAAACTAATATTAAGGCGAAAGACCAAAACAAATTTTTTAACTAATTCATTAACAGTAAGCATCGTCACTCATACTTGCTTCTTCCCTTGATCATACGCAGGTAGGCACAATGCGGAATATCGAAGACAATTAATTTCTGCCCAACTCTCTTGACTATTCTGTCACTAGGCCAGTGACTGAGAAAATTCTGTCAAAGGGTTCCACCAGATTACGTGCTATCCTTCTCTGAAGACGGAAAAGGAGCCGACTTCCGAAACGTCGTGTTCTATTTCAAAGTAGACGACGGACAAAGTCCAAAAAAGAATATGTCAGCGAGTCCAAGCCCTATAGGTTTGAGTTAATTGTGATTTGATCAAAGTACCTAACTTGGCATGAAACAAACGTATGCTAGGAGTTGAGACAGGCTTAATTCAGCTCGCAGTTCGTGCAACATGGCATAACATGATCTGCGATTGTACGTTTCTACCTCAACAGCTAATTACTGTTGTGTAAACAAAGCAGAGCAGTAAATAAGCAAGGCTTTGTGGGCGTCACGCTCTCATTGCTGTGGTCAGGAACAGGGTTCTCCACTCTTTGGTTTGGCTCCCACTTCCTCGCTACGTGTATTGCTTGCTTCCCTGCTTTCTTACTTACTCCTTTCACAGCAGTTCTTCTTTACAGCAATACGATTCCTGATTCGTATTTATTTTCTCGCATCTTTTCCAATTGCAAAACACGGAAGGAATATCAACACGTTGTCATGTCAGCATGTATGATATTACTGGGAAATTTTCGTAGGTATGACACTTGGGCGTCATCACCACCGTTATTATCATCATCATCAGTCGTCATCCTAGTATGTTGCACAAGAATGCACCCTTCGGAATTTTTCACGAAGCTATTCAAAAAAAACTGCTGATTAACTTTGATATTTTATTTTGTTGTAATAGTAATCGATGTCCGTCAGATCAGTTGTGAACCTGATGATGACCTGAGATAAGTCGAAACATGTAGTTCTAAATAATAAATATAAATATTAAAAATGTCATTTGGTTTGGAAAGACATTTGTTTAATTTTTATCCAGTTTTTTTTTCCAGTTGCTCCATTACCTTTATTTCCATATTGCCCCCCCAACCATTGGAGAAAACGTATTTCCGCAGCTATTTTTCTTTCTTTTGACGTTTCTTGAACGTCCATCGCTCATTTCCATATACAAACAAAAGCATGACTGCTGGTCCACAGAAATGCAAGATTTTTTTTTTGACAGTTCCTAGTAACAGGCCCCATGCTGCCAGAGACTTCTCAAAATGTAGTAAGTTTTATATTAATATCATTCTGCTCTCCCTCGTGATCTATACTGCACTGTAAATAATCATAACTATTCTTGTTCAAACAATTTATTACAGCCAGCAGGTACAGCAATCCCTGCACAGGTCTCGACAGGCCCACAGGTTTCCAGTAGTTGGAGGCTCCCACATTTACAGATAATCGGCACTTGAAGGTGGTACGATTGCCTTCCTGGTACACATTTGTGATAAAAACTGCGTCGAACCCAGGACCATAGTGAGGCCGGAAGAATTATGTCAATGAAAAATTCAATGACACCATGCGGAATCGAACCCATGGGCTGCCGGCTTGTAGCGCAGTGCCTCAACCAACTGCGCCATACATTTTATTACAGAACACAATTTTATTACAGAACACAATTTTATTACAGAACACAATTTTATTACAGAACACAATTTATAAAATTACATGTACTTTTTTCGAATGATAAACGTCATTCCGTCTTCAGACAGAGGGAAAGGTTCCTACTCTGTGAAGCCCGGTACCAATTCTCCCTACACCTATCCGGAGACACTAGCAACATCCAGAGGAGCTGTACGTGTTTTTACCCAGGCAATGGACTGCATTAAAAGAAAACTCTTTCATTATGACAGTATATTCAGACATTCTTTCCACTCTTCTCCTTACCATAACAAGAACCCGAACTTTAGCATGAAGGAGAGAGTAAAATATTGTGTCAACACGCAGACGAATTGTGTCTGTTAGCACTTATGTGGAAACCACTAACAACAAAGCAGAAGTGCTCGTTGGATAGTGGATACCGCACAGCTCCTTACGTTCGAAGTCATTTACTGACATGCACAGTAACATGTCTGCCTTGTGGATGGTGTACATGTACTGTGTCGATGGCAGAAGAGGAGAATGTCCTAGCCTTAACGTCTAAATTTTACTATCCATTATTGTCACCTGACGGATCCACCCATCTCTGAGCTTCTAAGAGAAAAGACGCTACTTGAGTATATTCTGACATATGGCCCTCCGCCCAGCTATAGTTCCGGTCGCTTGGTAACTGAGAACGGAATTTCTTCTGATTTGACAGCCAGGATAGCGTAAGCGGTATAGCGACTCTGTACGGGCCGGATGGTCTGGAGTTCGAACCCCGGTGGTAAAAGTTTCTGCATCCTTTCAAGTCGGCTTTGGGGTCCATCCAGCCGTCTGTAAAATTGGTACCGGTTTTTTCCCGGGGATAATTTAGCTGGGGTGTGAATTTAAACCACTCTCCCGGATCTAGTGCCACGGTAAAAGCAATAGTAGCCCAGTACCCCTACTCCATCTCTGGGTCGTCATGGCCTGTCATAGGGAGAATTTTATCTCTCTTGCCCTTTCATTCCTTTTGGTTATTCTGTTTAAAACAACAGTTATAATGTTAAAAAAAGTAAAGTTCGCCCTACAATATGCCATTAAGACACAGAGAGGGAGCATAGCTGTACCTTTTCTTTAACCTCGGCACTAGATAGGAGTGGGTGGTCACCGCCACACCTCGACCACTTTACAGCCGGGAAAGATCCCTGGTACCCATCGTGCAGGAGGTTGTGTGGGCACCAGAGCCGGTCCATACGGATGCCGAAAATCTCGCCCCACCGGGGTTCGAACCGTCCAACACGCAGAGAGTTATTATACTGAGTACACTGTCGCGGTCCAACAGTACCTGCTATGAGAGAGATAACGGTGTTAATAATGAAATAAGCCGATTGCGGAATTTCTATTCACATGTGGAATCGATCGTACCAGAGAAATGGCATATCGATGCTTTATTTAACTTCTTAGAAGTTGGCCACACAAATGCTTGTGTATGGATCCGGAGGCTGGATGTTAAGAAAGAAGTGAGAAGAAAGGAGACGGCACAGTATTTCCTCCGAGATGTAGCAGGGTACAGAATTGTGGACAATAATCTTAGTGCACAAACGGTCTGCATGTAATAACGATTAAGAAAACATAACAAGATAGGCAAAGTACGCATGACGCAATTGTCGTGCTTTCGCGTTACAACTGTTGCCATGGAAATCAATAATGAGTTCCCGTTGTATTGTGGAGCCGAAATGTCGCCGTCAAAAACGAAGAGTTGCCACGAGAAAGCGCGAGTTCTTATTGGTTTCCAATTGCCAACTAAATTAATATTGCAAACCATGTCACGGAAAAGCAACAGTAAATTATCTTTGTATTGTTGCTGTCAACAATGATTTTATGACGATTTTATGTGGCTGACGACATTATGAACCTCATCAGATAACATGTAAATTGTCCGATATTGCTGTCCAATGTTCACAAAATTTCGATTATCGACAGAATTTTATTGAAGACTCCAATATCAATTTCAAGCAAATCCCTCCAGTAGGAGTCGAGCTGACAAATGCGGATGGACATACAGACATGATGAAGCTAAGAGACGCTTTTCTCAACTGTTGTTGAAGCGCCTAAGAGCCGCGGGGAAAAAATTTAAATTTTTCGCAAAATTCCTGAAAACCAACTCCAAAGCTGCGATATATCTAACTAGGTCGTATACAGGACATGACATAGGACGAATAAACGGAAGGGTCAAGATGTCAGGCTCGTCCAGCAGAACGACGGAAGACGCAGATTCAGTCCGTTTAGCCGGAACCGTCCACGTATTTCTTTGGCGATATTCTTGATACTGTTGATGACGAAATGTTCTTCTTCCAACAGAGGTACATCATTAGACAGCAGACTGTTATATCATTAGTAACTTTGCTACAGGACGGGATGCCTCGCTCATCAGACAAATGTCACTGGCTAAGGCTTTACATCCCAGCAAGGGCAAGGATATCTGAGTTACTTTGTCTGGACCGACTATGAGGCCGAACCAGCTTTCTCTCGCAAGTGCAAATGGACGGCGGACCGATTTTTAGGCGAGTTCGCAAAACTGCGAAAAGCGAATAGTAGCTCCATCATATCTGTCCTCCCGACCGCCCGACCACCCGACCGCCCGACCGCCCGACCAACCGACCACCCGAACGCCCGACCACCCGACCGCCCAACCACCCGACCACCCGACCACCCGACCACCCGACCGCCCGACCACCCGAACGCTCGACCGCGTGCAACAACTCAGCTCCCAGTGGACCAATTTTCATGAAATTGTTATGATAATTTTTCTAAAATCTATTGAAAAACTCGAGTTTCATTAAAGTCGGACAAGAATAACGGGTACTTTACATGAAAAACAACATACATTTATAATAACTTTTGCTGAATTGTTCTTACAATGAGAAATGTTTCAGACAGAAGTTGTAGAGAAAATCAAAACACATATTTTATGCTCAATGACTTTTCGTGTCTTTTATGAAATAATGTGAAAAAATATTGTACAGGACACAAATGACAGTAGGGGGCATGAGCATTGCATGCTGGATATATGAGGCTATAAACACATTCAGAATGTGTAATACTTAATGCTTTCCCACTGCAACAAATGTTGCAGGAACGCGCATCAATGTTACGTTATACGTTCTTTGCCTGTCTCATTAGATCTTGTATCCGGGATGTTGGATAATTGTTCTATCGCAAGGGTACCGGAAGACAAGGGGTCGGAGCATGAATATAACCACTGTAATCCATGAAGTGCCGAAGTTAAGAATGGGTAGCCCTTTACCTTCACCTACGCGTAGGTAGTCACGGTAGGTAGTCACGGTAGGGTACTTACGTACAGCATTGTGACTTGCCTTAATAACGACGCAGATTATTGAACATAGGAGACTGAAAACAAACAGACGCGTGTGCTCTGTACATGGACGAGCAAGTACAGGGTTATTAAAAATGAATGTTCGGGTTTTAATAACCTGCCATACACAATACACTTGAGATAGAAGTATACTTCCTTTTATTTAATAGAACAACACTCCAAGTTTTTGTTACATACTTTACAGGTGCTCTATATATGAACCGCTTGTGATTCTACAACATCAACACGATAATCGATAATCACCGCTGACATGCTACAAACAGTCTGGAACAAACTCGATTATCGTGTTGATGTTTGTAGAATCACAAAGGGTGCACATATAGAGCACCTGTAAGGTATGTAACAAAACCTTGGAGTGTTGTTCTATTAAATAAAAAAAACATATACTGCTATCTCAAGTGTATTGTGTATGACGAGTTGTTAAAACCACGACAATCATTTTGAACAACCCTGTAAATTGGAAAGCCAGATTTGTATTAAACTGGGTATTAATACGCAAATGCCGATGAATGCGGTAATAAGATTTAAGGTTACAGACAGGCTACAGAATTGGTTTGCTGGGTTTGAATGTTGCCCTGATTATTGGTGTTTGTTACCGGGGTGGGGAGAGGGGTGTAGCATGAATAAACAGAATAATTAGTAATGGACAGCCGACGAAGGATGGAACAGGGTTGGCGAGGCGAGAGGGACAGCAGTTCCTTGCCGTTAAATGCAGCGTGTTAACAAATGTAGCCTTACGGCCACGGAATTGGACGGAGTTCTGGAAATGAGCGCGAAGAGGAGAATGGGAATGATATAAGGAGCGACATCGTAACTTCGCGTGCATGTAAAGTATTATTGGACTAAGTTAATTGTAGAGGATGAGATGGGTGAGGTATTTGTCATGGATAGCAAGTGCGAGAGATGCAACAAAAGTTGGCCTGAAGTGACTGGCCGCCTGGAAGAGTCACAAGGTATTTGGTGGGTACAAAATGGACGTTTGTAATACTGGAATTATTTACTTTTAAGTAAAGCAATCCCTTTACATGCCTGGACAGGCCCTTAGGGCTCCATGAGATTGAGGATCCCAGAATTCCTAGACGAACAGCACATGAAGATGGCAAGTTTTGCAGCCATACTTTCCGATCACCTTTTTCCCCCCCCCCCCCCCCCAAGAGAGAGTCCAGGTACTAATTTCTGTTAGAGACTGAGTCGTCCCCAGACATATACTGCGGCCGGAAATATTAAGTGAATGAAAAATCCCAATTATCTCACCGTGAATCGAACCCGCGACCTTCCGCCTTGCAGCACAGTGTGTCAACCCCTTCCCCGGCATTATTTAACTCTGGATATTGTAAAATGGCAGAGGGACAGGATTTTCCATAAAAGTAAAGAATATGTGAACCAACTAAATAAACTTCCCAAGACACCGTTCAACATGTTAAGTCTTGTTCTCGTTGTTGTTGATATCATAGAACCGGGAAAGCGTAGTCAGCATATTGACTAGGTAAAGGGCTAGACGTTTCGGGTTTCGAATCTCAGTAGGGGCCCTGGGGCCCACCTAGCCTCCTGTTCAATGGCTATCGGGGTTTATTCCCCGGGAGTAAAGCAGCCGGGGTGTAAAGTTAACCACTCACCTCCGTCTAGTGTCGGAGTTCTGAATGAGTGGAGCTATGTCTCTACTCCCCTTACATATCATCAAGATGTCTCGATGGAAAAAACGTTAGTGATTATTATTATTATCAGTAGTAGTGTAGTAGTAGTAGTAAAGGATAACTTTATTATTATTATTTTTATTATTATCATCGATTTTAGCTTGTCATTTTGCAGCGTGGTGGGGGAAAAAGTTTTTGTAAATATTTTGAAAGAATAACAGTTGTTTCCTTAGTAATTACAATTCGATTTCTCTTAATAACTTTTCCAAAGTGTCTGAAGTTGGTATGTATGCACAATCACATGTCAAATTATTTTAAACGTAGATTGAATGGACACGTTGTTTTTTGTTGCTTGTTTACTGCTGTTTAGTGTATTTTTACTGTGTTTGTGTTTTTGGTGTCTGTGTACTGCCTTTGTAATATGTTTATGTGCTGTTGAGTCTGCACATTAATAAATACCCATTTCTTTAAATAATTATTATATAATTTTAATGCACCAGGTAGTAGAATGGACTGACGACAATGTTACATAGAATATGTGAAAATACCGGCGTAATAATATTAAAGAACACCACACTAAATTACTTAAGGGTTGTTTGACCGTGCCTCTTCCTCATGAAATAAAGTGAAACGCCAACTTGATGCAACAAGGTAATTTTATTACTGTATTCTTAGCTCGACATGTTTCGGGTACATATGCCCATCATCAGGAGCATTAGATGTTGAGTTGCAGCATATGGTTTTCTGCACCGAGTTTTTGGATGGGTGGTGATCTTGAGAGCAGCTGCGTAGGTCGTGTGTACGGTGCGGATGGTGCTGTTTCACTTTATTTCACACTAAAATACATTTCTATAAATATTAGGATCTCCTTGTGCGTTGAGAAAACTCTTGTACTGCAATGGTACACGCATACGCGGTTAAAACCCGTTGCTCTAGAACATGTGCGCTTGGTTACCTCCAAGTACGTGCGCTAGTGTCAGGCATGCCAATTGTAATGAATGTTCATGTAGTGAAACTTCGTTCTGGATGCATGACGAAGGGCGGAGGGATTCTCTGAGCAGCCATCCGCACGTGACAAGAGTGTCAATTAGAAACTGGAATGTCTATAAGACATTTGGTGTATCAGCCTTACTTGACCACACTTGTCGCTAGTCTTTTAGAATGAATAATATTATGAAATTACTTTGAATAATGCTGTCGCTTCTTAACACGGAGTACTTGGTGTTTTTATTTGAAAGATTATTCGGTGAAAGATGTAAATTGAAACAGTCGCCAAGTGTTCTGACGAATCGTACGGAACGTACTCTCTGGTAAAAATAAACCGTTCTTTAATGTTACACGATGTGGTACATACACTAACCACTGAACTTCAAAAGTTTCACATAAATTTCATTTTAATTTTTATTTATATTCCTAAGTATATGAGTTTGCTTCTATTACTAATACTATAAAACGTAATCACTATTATTATCCAGTGAATAGTAACATTTGAAGTCATCTTGGCCTTCATGTTGCAAGTTTATTTAAAAATAGTTCTTATTAAGCGATGCAATAAATTATAAAGAAAAACCTCATGATTATATACAATATGTACGTTTCAACGATTTTATATTTAGAGTAAATGCTATGTTATTGTTCTTAACACAAATTAAAAACATGGTTGAATCATACATCATACTGTAAATGAATTATCCTCAGATTTAAGATTTTTCCACTTAGGCCTAATATTTAATTCCCTCATAACAGTGAAAATAAGCATGCTTATTTTGTATTAAGCCACAACGTGTTTTACAGAAACGTTACGTACCCTGCTCTCTCCCTCATTTAAGATACTTCGCTCGAAAGTGCACAAAACTTCGTTACTCAGACACCAGCCGAAGCGTTTTCCTTCGCAAAGAGTATTTCTTAATTAGTATCATTGAGATAACGAAACTGTTTACGTATGACACCAATCATTCAAATAAACTCGTATTTAGCCGGTGAAATACTCTTAACCTTTTGGAGCTGGAATAATTTTTTTAAATTTTAGCACACCCTGTATATAAAATGTGAATAATACAGGAACCAAATACGTTAGAATTATGAAACAAACTGCATTTTGAAGAAAAAAACGGAGAGTATATACCATGTTTAAAATATTCGGT
>Ga0123354_10011316_pt1 | contig 13777 bp, 7 predicted proteins | sample TergutLab28metaG_2_FD_97872 | JGI IMG/M metagenome (GOLD analysis project Ga0123354, IMG submission 97872) | Labiotermes labralis P4 segment gut microbial communities from Petit-Saut dam, French Guiana - Lab288 P4 | ecosystem: Host-associated > Arthropoda: Insects > Digestive system > Gut ... | reverse complement strand
TATATTAAATTCAATTTTAAAATGAGAAAACATGTTATTGGTATTTTAATGGGGATCGTATTATTCCCTTGTTTATTACAGGCGCAACAAGTTAAACCTGCGTATGATCTTTCAAAACAGAGAGTTTTGTACACCATCGGATATGCCCATTTGGATACCGAATGGAATTGGGAATATCCTACATCTATTGATGAGTATATCAAAAATATTATGACGGAGAATTTTTATCTGTTTGAAAAGTATCCCGGATATGTGTTTAATTTCACAGGATCGCGCCGGTATGAGATGATGAAGGAATATTATCCTGATTTGTACAAAAAGGTCGCGGATTATATTCATCAAGGGCGTTGGTTTGTATCGGGTTCCTCTGTAGACGAAGGAGAAGTAAATATTTCTTCATCCGAATCATTGGTCAGGCAAGTATTGTATGGAAATTTATTTTTTCAAAAAGAATTTGGTAAAGTAAGCCAAGATTATATGCTTCCCGATTGTTTCGGATTTTTGGCTAATGCGCCTTCTATCTGGAATTATTGCGGATTGCTTGGCTTTTCCACACAAAAACTGACATGGCATTCTGCAGTTGGGATTCCTTTTAATGTAGGCGTCTGGAATGGTCCTGACGGAAAAGGAATTATAGCTGCATTGAATGCTACCGGTTATTCGGGTGGAGTTGTCCCTCGACTTGATTTGGATTCGGCATGGAATGCGCGTCTTGATAAGAATCGGGAAAAATATGGTTTTTCTTTTGATTACCGTTATTATGGAGTTGGGGACCAGGGCGGCGCTCCACGTGAAAGAGATGTGAAAAACGCAGTTGGAAGCCTAAACCACAATGATAGCAAATTTCAAGTAGCGCTAACTTCTTCCGACCAAATGTATAAAGATATTACTCCTGAAATTAGAGCGAAACTTCCAGTTTATCAAGGAGATTTGCTTTTGACCGAGCATAGCGCCGGATCCATGACTTCTGCTTCATTTATGAAACGTATGAATCGTAAAAACGAGTTATTAGCCCAAAGCGCCGAGCAGTTGGCATCTTTAGCGGATTGGACCGGCAGCGTTAAATATCCGTTCACGAAATTAAACAAAGCATGGGGTCTTGTATTAGGAAGTCAATTTCACGATATTTTACCGGGTACGGCTACGCCGAAAGCATATACATACGCATGGAATGATGAATTTGTTGCGGCAAACGGTTTCGCCGCCGTATTAACAAACTCTATGAACAAATTATCAACCCTTTTGAATACGGAAACCAAAGGAAGGGCTGTGATTGTGTATAATCCTGTGATGCAAAACCGTCAAGATGTTGTATCCATTGATATGGCTTACGATAAAATTCCTCAGAATATTCAAGTGTTTGACAATAAGGGAAATGCCGTTCCGACTCAAATTATCGGCGCGAACGGGAATAAGTTAAAGGTTATTTTTCTTGCCTCTGTACCGTCCTTGGGATGCGCCGTGTATGACGTACGCGATGTTAACGCAGAAACTATAAAAACCAACTTGTCGGTGGAAAATAACACATTGGAAAATCCTTATTATAAAGTTACGATAGGCAGCAATGGAGACATTACCGGCATTTACAGTAAACAAATGAAAAAAGAACTGCTTTCATCTCCATCAAAACTGGAGTTCAGGCACGAAGAACCGACTATATATCCTGCTTGGAATATGGATTGGAAAGATCGCAATCAACCGGCATTGGGTTATATGGATCAATCTGCCTCTGTGCGGATTATAGAACGAGGTCCGGTTCGGGTTGCCATTGAAGTAACACGAAAGGGCATGAACTCAACTATCACCCAAATAATAAGTTTAGCTGCCGGAGAGGCTGGAAAACATGTGGAAGTTGACAACACGATTGATTGGCAATCAACCGGAGTGAGCCTTAAAGCAACATTTCCATTAACGGTAAATAATCCGAATGCAACCTACAACCTGGGTGTTGGAGCGATAGAGCGCGGCGATGACGATAGCTTAAAATATGAAGTCCCTGCTAAAGAGTGGTTCGACTTAACAAATAAGAGCAAAGATTATGGAGTAACCATTTTAGAAGATTGTAAATACGGTTCGGATAAACCGTCCGACAATACTTTGCGATTGACATTGATGTACACGCCTGCTTCAAAATCTTCTTTTTTGTACCAAACCTCGCAAGATTGGGGGGAGAATCAATTCCGCTACGGTATTTACGGTCATCCAAACAGTTGGCAGGAAGGTCAATCGCAATGGCAAGGGAAAATGTTTAATCAACCTTTGGTGGCTTTTGAAACGACTAATCAATCGAAAGGTTTATTGGGAAAGGAAATATCTTTTTTGTCATCCAACAATTCCAACGTTGGACTTATGGCTTTTAAGAAAATAGAGAATGGCGACAGCTATTATGTTGTACGAGTCAATGAATTGTCGGGAAAAGATTTGTCCGGCGTAAAATTAACCTTGCCGGGAAAAATAACGGATGCTTATGAAATTAACGGACAGGAACAGAAAATTGGAAGCGCTGTTTTTTCGGCAAATACAATAACACTGGGGCTGTCGCACTATACCATTCGCAGCTTTGCCGTAAAATTGGCTGCACCGAACACTCCCATTCAACCGGTTGAACAAGTTGCTGTTGCATTGCCGTATAACCAGGATGTCATGAGCTTTGACAACAACCGGAATGATGGTAATTTTTCCATGAGATCAAATATTCCTGCCGAATTGGTTCCTGATGTTATTACGAGCGAAGGGATAAATTTCAAAATGGGCAGCAGGGAAGATGAACAAAACAATGCTGTTACCTGTAAAGGACAGGAAATCGCGCTTCCTGAAGGAAATTTCTCCACACTTTATATTTTAGCTGCAGCCGATCGAGATACGCGAGCTAACTTTGTCGTAGGAGATCAAACCCGGTCATTGAATATTCAACAATGGGAAGGGTTTATCGGACAATGGTATTCCCGTCAATTTGCTCAAGACGGATATACGGTTACGAGTATTAATGCTCCTTTTGTAAAACAAGATAATATTGCGTGGTTCGCGTCGCATATACATCGGGCATACGCTTCTGCAAATGTATCTTATCACTATTGTTATTTATATAAATACGGTATCCCTGTTTCTGAAGGCGCAAAGAAACTGATATTACCCAATAATGACGCTATCAAGATTTTAGCGATAACGGCAGCAAAAGAAAAAGAAGAAGTAATTCCTCTGCAACCGCTTTATGATAATTTTCAAGACAGCCGCCCCGTGACATTGGTAGGAAAGGTGAAATAGACTTTGTTTTTTTATGTTAAAAAGGTAAAAAGTATTTTTAATATTAAAAATACTTTTTACCTTTGCCAAATGCAAAATCGGTTTTGCTAATAATAAAACTTATGCTTCAAGAACATTTCCTGGGATTATATGAAAAAGCTTTTCCCCCTGAGTGGGAATGGGAGAAACGATTATCTGTTGCAAAAGAAATCGGATTCGATTATATGGAAATATCTATTGATGAATCTGATGAGCGAATTGCGCGACTCTATTGGAGTGAAGATCGGATCATGGAACTGTTCAATCTTTGTAAAAAAACAGAGATGCCCATTCGTTCCATCTGTTTGAGTACGCACCGGCGATTCCCATTCGGCAGCGCAGATAAGCATATAAGAGAGAAAGCATACGAGTTGATGGAAAAGGCTATACTATTTGCCGAAGCGATGGGCATACATGTCATTCAACTTGCAGGCTATGACGTATATTATGAACCTTCGACAAACGAAAGTAAGCAGGCATTTGCAGACGGCATGAAATGGACGGCGGAAAAGACAGAGCAGCATCAAATAATGTTAGCGATGGAAATAATGGATACGCCTCTTATCAATTCCATATCCAAATATCTTTTTTATGAAGCGGAAATAAAATCTCCCTGGTTCAAACTTTACCCGGATATCGGCAATTTAACGGCATGGGGGAATGATGTGGAAAATGAACTTGAAAAGGGAAGTTCAAGCATTGTAGCCGTGCATCTTAAAGATACTTTATCCGTTTCTGAAACGTTTCCGGGAAAATTCAAAAATGTCGCTTTTGGAACCGGTTGCGTAGATTTTATCAAATGTTTCCGTAAACTTGAAGAATTGGGTTACAAAGGTCCTTACTTGATGGAAATGTGGAATAATCCCGGACAGGATAATATCCGGATTGTAAAAGAGGCATTGAGTTTTATTCAAATTCAATTTGCTTGTGCAATTTCAACGCTTAATATTTGACAGGATGAATTACTATATTGGATTGGACAATGGTGGTACGACTACAAAAGCGGCTCTGTACACCGGTAGCGGAAAGGAAATAGGCGTTAGCGCAACAGTAACAAAAACCATTATTTCTAAAATCGATTTTGCAGAAAGGGACATGGAAGAAATGTGGCAAGCTAATTGTTACGTTATAAAGGATTTACTAAATAAAACCGCCGTTGACCCTTCGCAAATTGCAGGCATCGCTTGCTGCGGTCATGGGAAAGGATTATACTTGTGGGGAGAAGATGATAAACCCGTACGCAATGGAATCCTATCTACCGACAATCGCGCATGGGAATATCCATTAAAATGGGAAAAAGAGAAAATATCGCCGCTTGTGTTCGAGCGGTCATGCCAAAAAATATTGGCTTGCCAGCCGGTATCATTACTTGCCTGGCTTAAAGATAATGAACCGGAATCGTTGCATAAAATCAAATGGATATTCGAATGTAAAGATTATGTCCGCTTCAGGCTTACGGGAGAAGCATACGCCGAAATAACCGATTATTCGGGAGCAAATTTACTCAATTTATATACGGAAAATTATGATATAAATTTGCTCTCCCTTTTCGGGATTGAAGATATGTTTGACAAACTTCCCCCTTTGCGCAAATCTACCGATATATGCGGATACGTCACCCAAGAGGCGGCAGCGCTTACAGGATTACGGGAAGGTACGCCTGTTGCGGGAGGCATGTTCGATATAGACGCTTGCGCAGTAGCTGTAAATGCTGCCAATGAAGATAATATTTGTATGATCGCTGGAACATGGAGTATCAATGAATACATACGGAGAGAGCCTGTCCTGGATGGCAGCGTTATGATGAACTCGCTTTTTTGCTTACCCCGGTTTTATTTGATTGAAGAATGCAGTCCTACCTCTGCCGGTAATGTTGAATGGTTCATCAATACATTATTCCCTGAGCTGAAAACAATGGCGGAACAAAATAATCAGTCTGTTTATCAAATAATCAACCAATTGGTAGAATCGCTTCCCGTCAATGAATTCTGTCCTGTATTTCTTCCGTTTCTCATGGGCAGTAATGTTCATCCCAACGGAAAAGCCGCGTTGGTAGGAATAAACGGCTATCATACCCGGGCGCACATTCTTAAAGGAATATATGAAGGGATTGTATTCAGCCACAAGTATCATTTTGAAAAACTTCTTGCTACAAGAAATAAGGCGGTAAAAACAATTCGATTGGCCGGCGGAGTGACCCATTCAAAAGTTTGGACGCAAATTTTTGCCGATGTTCTGCAATATCCAATCGAAACAGTAAACGTAAATGAAACAGGCGCATTGGGTTGTGTGATGGCAGCCGCAGTAGCTGCCGGAGAATATAAAGATTTGGAAGCTGCCGCAAAATATATGATTAGTCTCGATTATAGAGTGGAACCGGATAAAAATCATATCGATATTTATAATAAAAAATATGCTTTGTATAAACAGATAATTTCGGCATTAGACGGCGTTTGGGATAATGATTTTTTCTGTTAAACAAATTTTATTCCGTCTAAATTAGATTTTATCTATATAAAATATTAACAATTTAAAAAATAAATCTATGGAAATTAGAGAAACATTTGAAAAAGGGAAAGGTATTTTTCAATTAATACCTGTTTTTGTTCCAAGACGTTTTGGTAAAGCAGGACGACGTTTAAGACTGCATCCCGATGATTATTATGCACTGGGAACTATTCGGGGTTCTATTAAAGAACGGTGGTTCTCATCGGTTATTGCTGCAATGAACGGACCCTTGGCGCCTGAAGATGAAGGCATGAGTTATGTGATGCCGTTTAACAAACGGGTGTCTGAAAAATTCACATTAAAAGAAACCATCGATTTGCTTGGAAAAGATATTGTCGGAGATGAGTTAATGAAAAAGTACGGCGGATGGCCTATGTACTCTAAATTTTTTGACTATGTGGATCCTCTTTTTCATCATCTTCATTTGGGTTTTGATGCGGCAGCAGCCGTGGGCAGATTGGGTAAACCAGAAGGTTATTACTATTCGCCCGAAATGAATAATTATCCGGGATCGCTTCCGGCTACCTACTATGGCTTTGCTCCGGGCGTAACAAGAGAAATGATTCGTGAACGCTTGTTGAAGTATGAAACGGCAGACGACCGCATTACTGAATTATCCCGCGCTTACCGGATTGAATTGGGAACCGGCTGGTACACTCCTCCCGGCGTGTTGCATGCACCCGGTTCATATCTTACCTACGAACCTCAGTGGAACAGCGACGTCAATTCGGTATATGAAAATATCGCATCCGACGAAGTTTATCCTTATGAGTTTCTTTCTGAAAATTGTCCGCCCGATAAAGAAAGGGATATTGATTACATACTTAATCTCATGGATTGGGAGAAAAATATCGATCCTGATTATAGAAAGCATTATTTCCGTCCGCCTGTAGTTTGTAAGCATTCCGACGAAAAACATACGGAAAAATGGGTTGTATACGCCAACGATTATATAGCTGCGAAAGAACTCAGAATCATGCCGGAACAAACGGTTACCGTAAAAGACGGCGCCGCTTACGGATGTATTATCCTTCAAGGACATGGTAAATTCGGAGAATATGACGCTGAAGCAAGTGTAATTCTCCGTTTCGGACAATCAAGCAATGATGAATTCTTCGTAAGTGAACCTACTGCAAAAGAAGGAGTTACAATTAAAAACGAAAGCAGATATCAGCCGATGGTAATTTTGAAGCACTTCGGACCTAACCATCCGGATATGCCGAAAACAGTTCCTAATGCTTAAGATAAATGATGCTATGGGAACTTATGGTTATGATATCGATTTTTTGAAAAAACATCATGTTGAAATCCTGGAATTGACAAGCGCCGACGGACTGTCGAGAATTGCAGTCGCTCCGAATTATCAGGGACGCGTAATGACTTCCACTTCCGGCGGATCTGCAGGCGACAGTTATGGTTGGATTAATTATAAGCTAATAAGTTCTGAAATTATTGATCCGCAAGTAAATCATGTCGGAGGTGAAGACCGGTTCTGGTTGGGACCGGAAGGCGGTTTGTTTTCGTTTTATTTTAAAAAGGGCGATAAGCAGAATTTTGAGAATTGGTTTGTTCCAAAAGAAATTGATTCGGAACGATTTGATATTTCTAAAAGTTCTTCTTCAAGCGTGATTTTCACAAAAAACGCCGTTTTGCCCAATGCCTGCGATAACTTGTTTAAGATTGGCATTGAGCGTACGGTTTCGATTTTATCAAAGAATGATGTTGAAAAAATGCTTGCTGTAGCGTTTTCGCCTGATTTGAAATTTATTGCTTTTCAATCGGAAAACCGAATCATAAATAATGGAACCGAAGCGTGGACGCGTAATACCGGACTTCCCTCCGTATGGATGTTAGGAATGTTTAACCCTACTCCAACCACAACGGTTTTCATACCCTACAATGAAGATGGAGAAGGAACTATCGTGAATACCGACTATTTTGAAAAGGTAACACCCGACCGGATGATAATAAAAAACGGGATTATTTTCTTCAAAATAGACGGAGCGTATCGTACCAAAATAGGAATTCCGGCAAAACGTGCAAAAGCGTTATGCGGAAGTTATGATAAGGAAAAGAATGTCTTGACTTTAGTTTGGTATAATTTGCCGGATAATCCCTGCGGTTATGTCAATAGCCGGTGGGGCGATCAAAAAGATCCTTTCGACGGAGATGTCGTTAACGCTTATAATGACGGTCCCGTAGCCGATGGCTCTATCATGGGTCCTTTTTATGAAATAGAAACTTCATCGCCCGGCGCTGCATTACTTCCGGGTCAATCGTTGAAACATATTGTGATGGTGGTACATGTGAGCGGCGAAAAAAATCAGTTGGATAAACTTGTCCAAAAGTTTTTTGCAACAGATTTGAATCAAATTACAGGAATATTTTGTTAAATTATACTCAGAGATACTTTTTTATATTAACTTTGTCATTGAAATACATTTTTTCGTATGAAAAATTGTTTTATAATTATTATGTTGTGTTTTTTGTTCTTCGCGGAGCAGAAAGCCTATCCCGACAATAACGTGCCTGCCGGTTTTGAAGCTATGGCTAAAATTGAACGGTTACCGGTCATGTATCCGCTGGGAACGAAAAAGAACCGGCAAATCACATACGATCCTACCGGCGGCAATGGTTTTGGAATGTTCTTGAGTATGTTCAAAAAATATATTGACGATAAGGGTGAAATCGTTTTTTTCGATGCTTATGGACCGGGCTGTCTTTACCGCGAACAGATGAATATTTGGACTAACAACGGCGTGGGAGCGCAAAGCAAAAGCATCCGCATCAAGTACTATTTTGATGATGAGACAACGCCCCGTTTAGATCTACCTGTTTATGAATATTTTAACGGCGAACATCCTCCGGTTACCGACCCGTTTGCATTCCGGCAGAAAACGCAATTTGGGATAGTCTATTATCCTTTCGCTTTCCCAAAACGGCTTCGCATCACACTTGCCGATACGTTGCTTACGCGGATGGCGAGGGACGGTATTGAAAAGAGCTGTAACTGGTTTCAGTTCGATTATCTGACCTTTCCTCAAGATGCGAAAGTAAAAACATGGGATCCTGCATCCTCACAGGATTATGAGGCAACCACGAGAAAACAATGGAATAATCTGGGACAAAATCCGAAAAATACGGCAGGAGACCTTGTAGTCGAAAAAAACATTTCAATCCGCGCCGGCGACCAGGCTGTCTTGCTGGATCTCAAAAACCAGGAAGGCTCCATAACTGCCATTCAGTTTGCTATCGAGCCTTTTACTGCAGAAACATTCTATCATACTTCTATCCGGATAAAATGGGACGACATGTCGCTTCCGGCTGTCGACATGCCTATCAGCTATTTCTTTGGCGGCGGCGGCGTGAAAGACAATCGTTGGAATGATACTTTTGCCTGTTTGCTTCATGGATTTGATGCACAAAAGGGAATTACATTCAGCTATTGGCCTATGCCTTTTTGGAAACGGGCTACAATTAGCCTTGTCAACAACTCTACCGAAGATATCAAAAACCTGAATAGTCGGATTTCGTGGAAACCGGCGTCAGTTCTCAAATATCCTCAAAAGGAAACAGGATATTTCATGATGAAACTCACCAAAGATACCAGTCCGGGTGGTCTGACGCGAAAAGGTTTTGCAAAACCTTATGCGAATGCTTTTTTCGAAAAAGGACATGGTCAGGTTTATGCCGTCAATATGTGGTCGGGTAATTTCTACGAAGACGGTGATGAATTTACATACGTCGACGGCAGCAACACTCCTCAGATACATGGCGACGGAACCGAAGACGATTTCAATCAGGGTTGGGCGGGAGGACGTTACCAGAAAGCTATCTGGGGTTCGTTGGAGAACGGCGTAAAAGGTTCTTACCGCATTCACCTCAACGAACCGTATGTCTTTTATGATCATATCGATATGCGTTATGAATATACCAATAGCGTTTATGGAGGCGTAAGTCCAAGAAAGCGTACGGGAACCGACAGCGACAGGATAGAAACCGAATTTGTGGTTTGGTATTACAAGACAATTTCCGGATCAAGGCTTCAATTGACCGACAGTATTGATATCGGGAATACGAAAAGCGAACAGGAACACGCCTATAAGGTTGAAGGTCAAACGGGTTTCAATACGCTGACACAGGGCTACGACAGTTATGAAAGCAGCAAAGATTACCGAATCGTTACCGACGACGGACGTTCATTCAACAAATATTGTGAATTTGACGCCAATCTTTTGAGCGATAACCAAGGGGTGCGTCTGAGAAAGCGGATCAACAGGACGGGTAACGGTATTCAGACAGCTAATGTATATGTGAATGGGAAAAAATTACCTGTTCCCTGGTACATTAATACCTATTCAAGTGAAGGATTTATCAAAGGCAGGACATTCGACGGCTGGTTTGACAGCGAGTATGAAATTCCTGCCGATTACACAAAAGGTAAGAATAAAGTCCGGATACGGGTAGAATATGTTCAATCGACAAAAAATGAATTAAACTCATATTATTATTGGGTGTTTAGCTACAGGAAATAATTGTGCATACATGAGCGATAAACAAATTAAAAAAACATCAATGCAAAGCATTGCAGATGCTGCGGGAGTGGCGCGTTCGACCGTTTCTTTCGTCCTCAATGACAAAGTAAAAGAAAGACGTATCAGTGAAGAAGTGGCAAAGAAAGTACGGGAAGTGGCAAAAAACATGAATTATCAATTTAATGAGGTTGCTCGAAGCCTCCGTACAGGAAATACACGCACGATAGCTTTGGTTGTTGCAGATATATCCGATGTTTTTTTTGCTACGTTGGCTTATCACTTTCAAGAATATGCGGAAGAAAAAGGATATATATTGATAATAGTAAGTACCGATGAGAAGAAAGAGCGATTATCTCCGATTTTGGAAATGTTGGCAAACCGGCAGGTTGATGGTATACTCATGGTGCCGGTGGCTAATATTGAAGACGGCGTCATAGAACAATTGAATCCAAAAATTCCCATGGTCTTTATCGACCGGTATTTTCAATCTTTTACTACAAGCCGGATTATCATTGAGAATTATGAAGTGTCAAAAATGGCTGTTCAACTTCTAATCGGTAAGGGTTGCAAAAAAATAGCTTTCATCTCCTATCAGGATAGCCTGGTACACATGCAAGAAAGGAAACGCGGCTACATCGATGCGTTATCAATTGTTGGTCTTTATGACGAAGCTCTTGTGTGTGAGGTTGGTTACTTCAATTTTAAAAATGATATTATCGATTTTCTGAACGAAAAACTTCATGGTCCTTCCGCAGTTGACGGCATCTTTATTGCTACCGGAGGATTATCATCGGTAACTATCCGCTATCTGGTAAATATGGGTATTAAACTACAGTCGGATATTCAATTGATTGGTTTTGACCGGATAGAAATAGCTACAGGCGTTTCAATTCCTTATGTCAAGCAGCCTATGACCGAAATATGTAAAAATTCGTTTGATATTCTTTTAAATCAAATACATTCTAAAGAAAGTAAACCGGTTGATTGCAGACTGTCGGCTTCCATTGTCACAGATATTTTTTAATAATCAACCATTTAAAATTATTAATTATTTTCGTATGAAACGACGGAATTCTTTTTTATCTATTAAATACTGGCTTATACCAATATTGTCCTGCCTTTTATCAGTTACTACTCATGCGGGACAGAATAATTTATCCATTTTAACGGAAGCGAATAGCCGGATAAAGAATAACATTGACTTTGACTGGTATTTTCATTTGGGAGATATGACCAATGGACAATCAGACACTGTAACTTATTCTTCATGGCGCAAGTTGGATGTTCCTCACGACTGGAGCATCGAAGGCAATTATAATGAAAAAGTTCCCGGCGGAGGCAGGGTGGGTTTCTTGCCTACCGGCATAGGCTGGTATAAAAAGGAAATCGAGTGGAATGACGCATGGAAAGATAAACTTGTTTTTATAGAGTTTGGAGGAATCTTTATGAACAGTACCGTTTGGTTGAATGGAAAAGAAATCGGATTTCGCCCGAACGGTTATCTGAATTTAGGTTATGAATTGACTCCATATCTTAAGCATGGGAAAAATATACTCACTGTGAAAGTGGACAATTCTCTTCAACCGGCTGCTCGCTGGTACACGGGATCAGGCATTTATCGCCATGTAGATCTTATTTTTACCGACAAAATTCACGTCGCCCGTAATGGTACGTATGTAAGAACTCCCGAAGTTAGCAGTCAATCATCTTTAGTGGATGTTGATGTGGAAATAGAGAATAAAACAGCCAATGAGGCTTCCGTAAATATGGTTTCCGTTATTATAGACTCAAAGGGCAAGGAAGTTGCAAGAAAAACTCAACAAGTACGGCTTCAGGCAAATTCATGCTTTCCGGAGGTCGTTAACGAAAAAATAGCCGTCAATAATCCCCAATTGTGGAGCCCTGAGACTCCGGTTGTTTATTATTTGAATACGATTCTCGAAAAAGATGGAAAAGAAATAGATTCTTACACAACGCGATTTGGAATACGTAAACTCGAATACGATACAATCGCGGGCTTCAAATTAAATGGCGTAGTCATAAAAATGAAAGGCGTATGCATTCATCAGGATGCAGCTCCGGCAGGTTCGGCTGTTAACGAAGATATTTTATACCGAAAGTTGAAAATGCTGAAAGAAATGGGTTGTAATGCAATACGAACCACTCATCATCCGTTTGCCGATGAATTTTATGCAATGTGCGATACCATGGGTTTTATGGTTATGGATGAACCGTGGGACGGTTGGTTTGGCTGGGAAAATAACGGCAAAGCGGCGTATGATTACGGGCATTATTTTTTGGACTGGTGGGAAAAAGATCTTCAGGATTTCATCCGCCGCGACCGGAATCATGCTTGTATCGTAATCTGGAGCGCCGGAAATGAAGTATGGGGATGGGATAAACATCTTTACTTACAGTGGAAAATCGTGGATACCTATCACAAAATGGATCCCACTCGTCCTGTTACTCAAGCTTGGGCATTAGGTAAATACATTGATATTGACGGATTTAATGCAAATGGAGAAAATAGAGGAGACTTGGAAAGTTTTCACAAAGAGCAACCCGGAAGACTTGCGGTAGGCACGGAAATTCCACACACCCGCGCAACCAGAGGCGTTTATTTTACTATTGGCGCTTATCGTGGCGGCGTCGATTTCGAAAATATTTCTGCCGAAGCAAAGAAGAAACTTTTTCCTTTGGACAGTTTGACTTCACAAGAAATTTTTACGGAATTTGATCGGCGCTATGCTTCGGGTTATGACAACCAGTCGCGGCGAATCAGCATAAGAGATCAATGGAAACAGACAAGGGATAATAATTTCTTCATCGGAGAATTTCGCTGGTCGGGATTTGATTACCTCGGTGAATCGTGGGGATGGCCGGCGCGAACAAATAATTACGGAGTTATCGACCTCGCCGGATTTCCTAAAGACGCTTATTACCTCTACCAAAGTTTATGGACAGACAAACCGATGGTACATTTGTTACCTCACTGGACATGGAAAGGAAAAGAAGGCGTCGGAATTCCGGTTGTCGTTTATACGAATGGAGATGCCGCCGAATTGTTTCTTAACGGCAAACCGCTTGGAAAGAAAACGATGGATCAGAATGTGTTACAGATTGTCTGGATAGCGCCTTATAAACCCGGAACGCTTACCGCCGTCGCTTATAAAAACGGAAAGAAGGTCGCGACTGAAAGCGTTTCGACAGCATCCGCGCCTGCCGGAATAAAATTGTCTGCCGACCGGACGACAATGAAAGCAAACAGGCGTGATGTTGTTTGCGTTGAAGCGGATATTACAGACTCCAAAGGAAGGTTCGTTCCCGTGGCAAACAATCAAATTGAATTTGAAGTAAAAGGACCTTATCGATTGATTGGCGCTGAAAATGGAGATATTTTAGACGTAACTCCCGCGAAAACGCTTTCCAAAAAAGTATTTATGGGAAAGGTT
>Ga0123354_10011314_pt1 | contig 13779 bp, 10 predicted proteins | sample TergutLab28metaG_2_FD_97872 | JGI IMG/M metagenome (GOLD analysis project Ga0123354, IMG submission 97872) | Labiotermes labralis P4 segment gut microbial communities from Petit-Saut dam, French Guiana - Lab288 P4 | ecosystem: Host-associated > Arthropoda: Insects > Digestive system > Gut ... | reverse complement strand
TTAATCTCTGTTTTCTAGACCTGGAGCTGCTACTTTTTTCATTCAAGTAGCTCCTCAATTGACCTCACGAGGCTGAGTGGACCCCGTTCCAGACCCACTACTACTCAGAAAATCTGGTAGTGCCAGGGATCGAACCGGGGATCTCTGTATCTGTAGCCAGAAACTCTGACCACTAGACCACAGAGGCGGTCCTAGTAACACTAGCTAGTTAATTAATAAGTCATGTAATGCAAAACTGAAAATCAGTCTAAATTGGACAGAGTTACTTTACCACTGCATGTCCTGCCATGACCATGCACAGAAGCAGCAAACACAGATTGTAGAGAGCCATGGTGTTGGTCCTCTGGAAGCTGGCCAACTGTAAATGTGAACTCATTTATATATCTGATGTCAGGAAGCTGAGCTTTGCAATAATGACTGCTTTCATATATCATTGAAGTCATGAGTGGCATATAGTTATTGTAAAAGGAATTTGTTTACATGGAGAAAGTTTTGCCATTTTTTTTTATATTGTATCAGTAAATTTCTCAGCTGCAGAAGTGTGAGAACTCAATACAGAATAATAATATTATTTAAAATTATAATTTTTAGATTTTACTTTTTTTTTGGAAGCTGGATGTGTAATTAAGGTCATTCATTATATCCTGTAGTTCATTATACAAAGGGCAGTGTTGAAGTTTTCACTTTTCCTCTTTAATATATAAAGATATTACTAATTTTGTGTGGCAGCTGGGAGCTAAATCGTTTAAAACATAGCTAGGTGCAGGCTCTTCTGTATCATCATCATCATCATCACCTTAATGCAGGGTATTTATACTTATATTCCTGAGACAAACTATGCCCCTAGGGAATACAGTGTTACAGCTATTGTTGTTACTATTCATGGTGCTTATATCTTTAGGCACTGGTTCTTCTGTATTATTACTACTACTACTACTACTGCTCTTCATTCATCATAGTCTTGCTTTTGATATTATGTAGTCATTGTGATTGAGTTGGAGCAAGTGTCTGACCTACAGTGTGTTTGCATAAATTTTGAGCTGTGAATTACACTGCAGGGCTGAACATAGGTTGACATAGGATTCTAGATCACGATCAAAGCACCATAATGGGGACTGGTGTGATGATTAGCATTAACAGAACATGCCAAGGACAGGCTTCAGATTAACTGTGTAGGGTACCAAGAGATTATTTCAGAAGAAGAGCATGTGGTTGAGTGAATATCAGTTGGCAGGAACTTTTATTGTTATGTAGTTTCATTAATCATCATATATTTTTTGGCACATCAGTTACCACAGCTTTGTAATTAATTTTGTCACCCCCCCTCCCCCCCCCCCCCACACACAACCACCCAAACCACAAAGGGCGAAAAACCAAAGGAAGTGCTGTGCAGCTGTAGTCATTTTGGCAGGTTCTGGAGTCATTTGAAACCGTATGCCCCTTTCTACAATGTGGGCCACACTAGCCTGTCCAGTTGCTCAATTCCATGAACTAAGAGTTTGTTTGAATGCATCTTTATTATTTTAAAATTATTGTAATTGCTGGCTTTTGGAGGTTAGAAGTATGCAGGGTGTGGAAACTTGATTCAATTTGCAGATTTTAGTATGGGAGATTATGTGTGTGTGTGTGTGTTGTGCTTGTGCGAATCTCTGGTGAATATGTGGGACTGTGAAGTGCTGAGACTGTGTAACTGTTGATTGTACCACTCTTGGAGATACATGAAACATTTGAGAAAATTTTGATTGTGTCAGTTTACATGTACAGTATAGTGATTTAATGGCATCAGCTTCCTTATATGATACAGTGATTTGATGGTATCAGTTTGCAGACACAAAATAGTGACTCTCATTTGTGTCGTACCCATCACATTTTGCTTGTTAGTTTCCAAAGTGGGAAACAGATAATGGCATGTTGCCTGAAAGTTATCAGATTGTATCATCCTGTTGACATTCATACTGTGTGTTGGTATGTATCTGTGTTATGGTAATGTACCATTACTAATGTTCAGTTTAATTTTCAGTCACTTCTGTTATGGACTGCCTGTGATACTCTGTTTCCTGGTTTCTTGTTATGTTTGGCACCATCAGCACAAATTAAATTCAAGAACAGAATCAGCATGCTATCAAATGAAGTTGATGCTGTAGAATTTTTGATAATACATCAAGCAAGTATGGTGCAGGATGTCCATATGCTAGGCACACATTTTACGAATGCGAAAGTAAATTATTTTTGTATTTTAGGTTGTTCAAGAACTCTTTCAGCTACTTTGATTGTGTAATATTGGCTGTGAGATTTAAGAGTGCTACATAGTGTCATGGTTGTGAAGGGCAAAGATACACACTGTGACATTATGCTGATGAAGGTACAGAACTCTCTCCTTCAGCAGTGTTAGAAGGGTTCAGATATGTAAATACTATTTAATTGAAAAGTGTACTGTACGCACTGTATATTATGAATGACTGTAAAATTTTACATACTAAACTGAACCAAAGTAGGAGCATTAGTATATCAGCAACACTGTTGCTTTTTTTGATTGAACATTGTTACTTATATGACAAATAACATTGACTAAAGCAGAAAAAAATGTTAGTTCTTTTGTAGAAAGTCACTGATAAGCTTCATGGAATGTGAGGTTTATAAAATTGCAAACTGTTATTTTTTTTTTAATAATATTTCTGTTAGTATTTGTTCTGATATTTGTTTTGTGTACAGGGAGATACAGAAGCGCACTGTGAGGCTTCATCGAAAGGCCATGTCATCCCGCAATCCTCTTAAGGCATTAGCAGCCCGTACAGACTTGCAGGATGAGTACATTGAGGTGCGATCAGGAATTGCAGAGAAGGAGCTGAAAAGGTTGAAGGTTGAGAAATGTGAGTTTTTGGTGGGAAGTTTACTGCCTTCAATCATTACTATAGGAAGAAGTTCATATTACATCCTTCATTCAGTATTTGGCAGGAAATATAACCTACATAGACTGTGGTCTTTAGCTGGTATGCATCAGCAGGTATAACTTATTCAAACTGTGCAGTGTAATCTGTTCGCACTCTTTTCAGTTAGTAGGCAGAAGAAAGATGATATAGCAGGAGAATGGAAAAAATTCCACAACACAGAGTTTCATAGATTGTAGTATTCTGTTACCCTTGATACAGGGTTAAGTCAAGGGGGTTGAGACAAATGGCATGTAGAATGCTGGATTGAATGTAGACATACATGAAGATATTTGGTTACAAAACTTCATGGGAGAAGTCTGCTTGGGAGAATGAAATTTCATGGTAAGCTGCTATTCAAATGGATTGTAGGGATATAAACTAGACTGAACTGGTTCATTTTATTGTGCAGATTTGAATTTTTTTTGGTACTGGTACAAATAGCAAGGGATTTCCTAAACAAATAACATTCATTACACATGTGGCACTCTGTATCAAGGTGTTAATAAGTTACATGCCGTTTTTGGTACTGGTATGAATAGCAAGGGATTTCCTGAACAAATACCATTCATTACACATGTGGCACTGTGTACCAAGCTGTTAGTAAATTACATGCTGTTTCTTGACAGTGGCCAAGCACTCATCTCTAGCTGTGGAGGCATTGGCTGGTTTGGCAAGCAAAGAAGACTTTACAGCTGTTTCGCTTAAAAAGGCAGCTTCACCATCAAATGGCAACATGTTGCCATACAAGGATGTGATGCTGTTGCAAGTGAAGGGCCGTCGACATGTTCAGACAAGATTGGTTGAGCCAGTGGCAAGCAGTATTAACAGTGGGGACAATTATGTGCTTGTTACTCCCTCAGAGGTCAGTAGCAGTTGTAAGAAACTTTTATGTTACAGAGTCATGTTAGGTGAACTGTTGATGTTACATATTGTAGAACTCTTGTAAAGGCGCTTAAATTATAGATCAGTACCAGTCTGTGCAGAGCTTCTTTGTGCAAAACACCATGAATTAGAAACACTGGCTATAACTCTAGTTATGAAAAATAGTCTGTGATTGCTGGTTAACATGGTCAGGTCACAGAACATACATATTCAAGCTATGTGCATTTAGTAGACCTAAATTTTGAAATTTGAAGTTTTTCCAGTGGTGAGGAGTAAGATGCTTGGTTTCTGAAGTATGACACTCTGCAGTTTGATATTGGTTTTGTGTGTGGCATGAATTCATTAATTTCATGTCTGGCTGTGAAAGCTGTGTTATAAGAAACACATTTGAGTGACATAGGCACACAGAATTTGAAGGAAGAAAGAAACATGTCTATGCTGATAGTTGCTTGTTGTGTAGTGTTGCAGAGAGAGAGAGAGGAGGGAGGGAGGGATAATGTGTGAGTGTGTATGATGTATAAATTGTTTTATAACGAGGAGAAAACAAGCAACTACATTTTGTAATTTGTGTGAAATAACGTGGGCTTTTGTGTGGGTTAAGTAATTTCAAGATGGAAGGGAAGGTGTGACGAATAGGAAAGGTATAATAACGAAGAAAATATAGGAACAGCAACATTAGGAGCATTCCTGCAAGTGAAAACAGGTGTCAAGGAAAGTGAAATATAACAACCTTCAAGGCATGACATCACTGACCTAATTCTACATTCTTATTCTGGAAGTACTAATGTAACATACGTTTTTAATCACAGCTGTCTTAATACCATTTTTAACATGTCACTGTTTTACATCCATATAATATAATTATAAAATTTATGGTTTCATATGCTTTTTTGAGATCTCAACTGTATGCAAGGACAGTGTAAAATACTCATAATATGAGTGTTACACATAACGTTTAAATTATTTTACACTGCCCTTGCTGTCCATCTTTATTATGTATATATTTTTCATATAGTAACATGTGTAAGGCACTGAGATCACAGTCCTTCTACAACTGTGTATATATAGCTGTTTTTTATTTGTTGTGGCCAGCCTGATGATGACTGTGTTTGGTCAAAACATGTAGCTGATCTGTAAAGTAAATGTATTGTGTTTTGATGGCAGTTATTCTGCATCTCTGATTGTCTAGGAACACAACAGGGTTGAATTGTCTCAAAATTATAGAAGATTACATTATTTATTATAAATTTGTTAGTCCAAAACAGTCAACCATACATTCTGCATTCAAGTTTTTAAATGATAAATTATCAGCCAGATGAGGCAGTTTTGCAGCAGTAGAATGTTTTGTCTCACAATATATTTGGTAAAGCAAATATCCACCATATTTAAATTTAAATTTACTTCTTCCTTGTGTCTGTGTGACTCTGAAGGTTGCAGTACTTTAATTATCATATTTTGTAACAAACTCAGGCTAGTTATTTGTCTGTCGTACAACCCATATGTCAAGTTTTATGCCCATTAAGTGGCCATTTTTCCACACACTTTTCTGGTCATCACCTCTGTCCAGATATTCTTTCTCCTTTTTTCATGCATACTCTTTTCACATTTCATCTATGGAAATAAATCCTTCCTGGGGAAGATTTGATTAGTATTTTGTAGTGTTTTTTTTTTATTGAAGTCTGTACTTTATTCATCTGCTTCCTTCTCCAGTTTCTGTGTAAACTTTGTAACTTGGCAGCCAAGGTGAGTGTTGGTTGGCCTGTTGACTCTCAGCCATGCATAGCACAGTCACTGTGTTGATGCCATTTCAACTTGTGGTTAACTTTCTTGTAAATGCTGTTCATGAGAATGCCTTCTCATTGGATGTTTATTTACCTTGCAGGTTTATAACTATGTTGGTCGATATTCTAATGTTATTGAACGTGCACGTGGTGCAGAAGTGGCAATGAACATCCACCAGAAGAAGGATCTGGGTTGTTTGAATTCTCGGCAAGTGATCACTGTCTCAGAGGAGAAGGTCACTTGTTCTAGCTCTTATGTTGAGAACTTCTGGAAGCTGCTGAATGGAACTGGTCCAGTTGCAGGAGCAGGTCATCCCGACGAGGATGAGCTGTTTGAATCAGCCATCATTGCCACCAACATGGTATATGAGGTGCAAGATGATGAGCTTGTTCCAGTAAATGAGTACTGGGGAACCGTACCCAAAATAGAGATGTTGGATCCTAGTAAGGTTAGTACACAGACATTTCACAATTGATTTAAATCAGTAGGTGAAATGGAACACTCTGGTATCCTGGAGAATTGTAAATTGGTGTTTATAGAAAGTTGCCTGTATCAACGAAATGGCAATTTGTAAATTCATAGATGTATAGATCAGGTTGATTAAAATAGGCAGGGGGTATATTGGTATATTTTTAAAATATTTAAATTCATATTGAAAACCTGTATAAACTACACTAGTTATGGTACAAGTTGCTAATCCAAAATTTTAATGATACCAGTTGAAGAATAAAAGACCAACTTGATGTCACTTGCTATTTTATTTCACTTCTTATGTACTCAACATGTTTTGGACACCACTCAAACCCAGCCGCACCAAATCTCCAACACGCAATGAACTGAGAACAAAACGACTGATGTGGTAATTCAACAGCACAGGCGCAAGCTCCTGATGATGGATATATTAATGTCCAAAGCATGTTGAGTACATAAGAAGTGAAATAAAATAGCAAGTGACATCAAGTTGGTCTTTTATTCTTCAACTATTACAATGATGTATGATCCAATAAACATAAGATTTAATGATACCATTTTAGTAGTGGTTTTAGTATAACATATTTATTTTACTTCAGCATGCATATGATGTTCTGAGTATTGCAAAATTGTGTGTCAAGAATATGTACCTGAGAATTGGTCATATTAAGTATACATTGATGTGGAAGTGTGTTATGTATGGATGACAGTAGGATTTCATTGAGAGTGTCATGAAATTAAGTTACTGACAGTACATACCAGAAATGTTTAAACTATCCACAGATCCTGCTGTTTGACTTTGGATCTGAGTTATATGTGTGGAACGGCAAAAATGCACCTTTAGACAGACGTCGAGTGGCAGTTGGTCTGGCCCAGGAGCTCTGGAATGAAGGTTACAACTATTCTGAGTGTGATGTTTGCCCTCTTACGGCTGCTTCTCTGCTTGGGAGGCGCGATGAGCCTGAGATCATCAACAATGGGGCATTCCGTCCAGACTGGGCACTTCTTGCCAAGGTAACCCAGCACATGGAGACAGTGCTCTTCAGGGAGAAGTTCCTTGACTGGCCCGACTTCTCACGTGTCATCAGAACAAAGAGTGGAGATGATGATGACAAGCAAGTAAGAACATTTAATGTTTACCGATTCGGTAATTGATAAAACATTTTTGTTGGAATAACATAACAGTGAAATGTGGATGTTACATTTCTGAAGGGACCATTTAAAATAGGTATAAAGTTTAGGAAAATTTTAAGTCAAGGAAATGAAAATTTATATACTTTGTGCAATTGACCGAATATGGTTAGCCTTAAAAATGTAATCTGGTTCAGTGGATTGCGTTAAATAGTCTCATTCACTTTCTCAACATTTCCATTAAACTGAAACTGTTGCTGCTGCTTTGCTTTTTATGGAACACCTTATGCCTTATTCTCAGTACTGTTGAGGGCAATTGTCATGTATTTATTCTGTGCATGTAGCAGACATTTTTCTGCATCATATGCTGTGTACAGTGGAGTAACCTAGCTTAGCCATTCACACTTGTCTGGACCTCACCACTGTCATAAGAATTGACCTTTGACAGTCCCCTTTCCAATTTGACACTACTTACAAAGACAGGAACATGCAAGTTGGTGCTCAATTTGAATGTCTAATCAAGGAATTGGGTAGGAAGCACAGATGTATATTCCAGGAAAGTTTGATGATGTGTTACGGAAGTTTTGGTGGGACTGATCAAAAGAGTAGGTAGAATCAAGGAAATTGTGGATTCAGGTGATGTAAAATTCAAGTTTCGCTGTATTTTGTTCTGCTTTCAGTGATTCTGGATGAAGTGGGATAAATGATGTGGTGTCAAAGAATGTAACGTTTTTGTAATGGACAGTGAACTTTGAAATTTCTTATTACTGTATGTGGGATCTGATCTGATCTGAACATTCTTTTATAAAATATTACTTGAAAAGTAAGTGCTGATTACTTGTAACATTTGCCAATTCTCTTAAAAAAAAAATCCTAAACAGTTGCTCCTGACACAGGTGGATGCTAGCATTGACATGAAGCCATATGATGTACAGCTCATGTTGAAATCCAACACCATTGAGCCTGATCTGGAATTGGAAGGAAGTCATGTTGGCCGTGGCTCCCATTATTATGATAGTGAGGTAAATGTCTGAAATTTAATGTCATGTTTCAGATTGCTTCATTTTATAGTTCTCAGTGTGAATAATAGGTAAATGTTGGCTAATACTGAAGGTCACATACTTCGGCTATGTGAACATTTTCCACGGGGAGCATGCATGCAGAATTGAAAGTTAGTAGTGAAGGATCTTGGTATTGGCATACTTATATGTGTACATTTTTAAATCAAGGGGAAAAATGAAATTTTTTATATAGATAATTGTATTTAAAATGAAACAAAGTTAATGAAGAACCCTTCCTGGATATAGTATGAAGCTGATTAAATTTTTCAATTAAATATGTGTTTTAGGAGGCTTTGGTGGTCTAGAGGTAGCGTGCTGGCCTTTGGTACCCAAGTTCGCGGGTTCAAACCCGGCTGAAGCCGTCGGATTTTTAGGGTGAAAAAATCCTCAGCACGCCTTTTTTTTCGGAGGGGAAGTAAAGCCGTCGGTCCCATGTCATAGATTTGCGGCATGTTAAAGATCCTTAAATTTACGTGGAAGTTGGAATTTAGGCAAAATTACTACTGGACATCTTTCTCGCCCACCGTTCCACCTTTCGCTGCTGGGATCTCTTGCGTCGCTGCTGACGCAGAGGCATGTGGCGGCGAAAGTGGGAATGGCTAAAGGCAGGGGAAAGCAATGGCAGACTACCCCCAAGAACTTGCCTAGGATGCAGTGTGCCAAGAGCCATATCGGTTCCATAACCGGGCTCTGGCTCCTGCCGGACAGGCCTCTAGGGCTGAATACTAATGAATGATGAATGAATGTGTTTTAGATCTTGTACAGTGGACTCCAACTTAACAGGCCCAGATGGGACTGAGTGGTAAGATGACTAATTGAAAAAGTGGTCATTCCAGACAAAAACTAAATACGTAGATGGCGATAACAATTGAACACAGTGTGAAATATCATTACCATCATTCACTGAATGTAAAGTGACTTTATCATTTCCAGATATACCATACAGTTATAGTCTGAAATGTCTGTAAAGGTAATGTAACTGAAGTTATAAATTTGTTACTATTAAAATCACTACTCTCACCTGTCTTTGCATTTGGTATCAAGTCAGTTTGGTTAAGGGACCATAACATACAGGAGTGAGTCCACTGTATTTCATGTTTCTTGCAAGCAAAAACTCTGATTGAAGTGATCCTTAAATTCTGTGAGATAATACACATTTACTTCAGCAAAAAATTTTATGAGATGATACTTTTAAAATGAGTTAATTTTAAAACGATGAGTTGCAAGTTTTACATTCTTATGCTTAGTTAATGCATTTTGATATTTTCATTCATCTAAATGTCAATTCTGTTTACAGACTCACCGTCACTATGAAGTCACAACACTCAGTGTTTCTGTTTGGCATATTCTCGAGTATGAATACTCGCAGCTCTCAGAGTTATCTACTGGACAGTTTTACAGCGGAGACAGCTATGTGGTGCGTTGGCTGTACACTGTCACTGTCACAGGTGAGTCAGTGGCAAGTCAGACTGAGCTGTACAGGTGTGTAACACAGTTATTACACTTTATTAATATCAATGTATGTGTGTCATAGGACGAGAGTTGAATGGACAGCCATCACGTCACGCATTGTTGGGCCGGGACCGCTGTGCATATTTTTGCTGGCAGGGCCAAGAAGCTTCATTGAATGAGAAGGGTGCAGCTGCTCTTTTGACAGTTGAGCTGGACCAAGAGAGGGGGCCTCAGGTGCGAGTGGTTCAGGGCATGGAGCCCCCAGCATTCCTTGCTCTGTTTAAGGGACATATGGTTGTACATTCAGGCAGGAGAGAAGACGGGGGCATTCAACAGAGTAATGGTTAGTTGAATATCTGATTGTTAATATGGAGAAAAGAAAGAAAGCCAAGATGCCTGTTAGTATTGGCTGGAAATATTGTAGAGGCTTTATGTTGCTGGTATTCTGTCTTTGCAGTTCTGAGCCAAAAGGGAAGTTCTTAGTCACTGCGCATTAACATGTCTCCATGCTGGCTGAAAACATTTTTATGAGTTTTAATATTGTGGACTTAACTCAGATTTGTTGTTTCAACTTAATTTTGTTGTTTACTTGCACCCACTTCTTCAAAATCAAAATTACTTCTTACCAGTATTTTGTTTAATATACATTCTAGACACTTATTCTGAATTTTTAAGATGATCTGATGTGTCTGTCATGTGTGAGGAGAGCTGTGTGTATGCAAGGGATGGGGAAGAGGCAGCATGTGTTGGGGTGCAGTGACTGGCTGTCTTCATTGTTGAGTTTGAAGATTTATCATTAATTTTAGCAGATGAAAATTTTTGCCACTGAACATTGTGTATATGTTAAGTCATGTGTGTCAAAATGAAGACGTGGAGCCTTTTAGTGTTTAATGTCACATTGTTCATGGTTTGGGGGAGGAAGAGATTGCCCAAACCTTGACAAAAGCAGAGAGGGTATTGCTTCAGTACATAACAAGACACCACCACCCAGCCCTCAACAGTAATTTTCTAATCCAGGGCCTGCAGTGGATGATAGTAGCAGTTACAGAGTTTCAGATTTTGTACTGTTGCCAACAGTGGATTGAAAAATTTGCTGCATGACACACAAGAGACATTTAGAAATTAAAAACAACAATTTTTCTGCTGTGTGTTTTGTATGCATTTTTACTGACAGGTAGAGCACCATGAAGGTCTCCGCTCATGAAATTCAGTGGTACCAGGTAAGTTAGTAAATCAGTAGTGGCCAGAGTGTAACACGCAATAATAAGGAAGTAATCTGTGGATACACAATTTATATTTTAGCAAATCCAATAGCAGCTACATGTTTTGGCTACATAAAGCAGCCATCATCAGGCTATATTTTCTGATACATGTGGCCTGATTATGGCTGCTTTGTGCATCTGAAACGTGCAGCTGCTATTGGTTTTGCTATAATAAAAGTTGTGTATCAATGGATTGTATCCTTATTATTGTGTGTTCTACAGGCACAATGGAGATAACGCACCTTAAGGTTGGAATGTAAGTTACACAGGCGAGATTTGTAGGTTGTAACCTATAAATAAAGCAATACACAAAAAAATACATTTATCTCTATGCAGTGTTTTGATATTTTTGACCATTTTCTAGTTTGTGGTTGTTACCAAGATACAGTAACTGAAATAACATAATCATAAAGAAACCACCAATCCTTACAAAAGGTACTTTTGTGTTATCATATCTGTAGGCATTTGGCGATTGTACGTAAGCCGAGGGGAACTGCCACAAGAAGGTGTCCTTGTGGAGGTGCCCTGTTCTGTCCGCCAGTTGCGCAGTAGAGCATCACTGGTTCTGCTGAACACAGCCACAGGTGCAATATTTGTTTGGCATGGTGCAAAGACTCAGCCACACTCCTGCAAGGTAGGGTGACAGCCACTTTCAATGTATTGTTGCTAGTTACAATTGCAAAAGGCAAAACAGGTGTCCTGTTAATTGTAACAGTTGTAAGAAAGTTCAGAATGCTGGTTGTGGAATAATTTTGTACATTTACTGAATTATTTGTCTTATGGTGGTTTTGATTCAAGTTGTCCATTCAAATTATAGCTACTTTGTACGCTACTTGTACGGTAGTGAAACTCCCATAGGACACTGAGCAGTGTAACTTGATGATGATATGTTTAAATCTAACCATTTACCATTTCTGCTGAGGTATTAAAAGTTTTCCAGAATTGTCTTTAACTCATCATATTTTCTTCGTTTTCATTCTTCATTGTAGTCCTTAGATTTCAGTTTATTGCTGTGTAGCATAACCAGCAGTTGGCTTGTGAAATAACCAAATACCCAAAATGGTTACTGAGAGGCAAAGAAGGTATTGAACTAAATGGCTGCAGTTTTTTTTTTTTTGCATTTTTTACTTATCAGTTTGTCATGTACATGTTTCTTATTTCCCAGGACATCTTTATGATCCCTGTTTAACCAGAATGATGAGAAAAATTAGGGCTGTTGTTGATACTCGTGTGTGTGTGTGTGTGTGGTTAAGAGGAAGAAAACATTGAAAAAGGCTGGGTTTTATGGGTTTTGTTTCTGTTCCACAGATAGCACTGGAAGCAGCACAATATCTTGAGACTGAGAGGCCAGCAGAATTTGGATTTGCACAAGATGCTGACATTGTAATTGAAGAACTTCTCGAAGGATCAGAGAGCAGAACATTTTTCCAAGGTGTGTTTCACTTTGAAAACTTAAGACAAACAATCACATTAAACTGTAATATGTTTGCTACATTCTGAAGCCAATTTTCATCATTATCTGTGAAGTAGTGGTTAGTTTAGTGTCCTAAGTATGTTGATAATGGTGAATAGTTACGTCACAAATACGAGGATATTTTACGCTGTACATTGCCCAAGATAAATTTAGTACACACACCATTTCAGGACTTGACCATGTTTCTGTCTTCAGGTGATACGTTATCATTATATTGCAGATCAGACATTTGCCTGAACACAGGAGTGTAACCAGCTTCCAAAATTGTGTTAAATCAGGGGTGCACACATTTCCCAAATATGTAGGAGCCACTTCAAAATTTATGCACCAGAAGCGTGACATGAATTTTCTGTGATTTGGCAAAGGCTTTTGATTGCGTGAATAATGAAATTTTACTAGCTAAATTACATTTCTATGGACTTTAAGGAGTATCTGATGACTGGTTCAGGTCCTATTTGACTAAGAGAAGACAGAAAGTTGAAGTAAAATCACTTAATACAGCTCAAACTTTTTTCTCTGACTGGGGTACATTGTAACATTTTGTTCCCCCAGGATCAGTTCTAGAGCCTTTGTTGTTCATAATAATATATATGAATGACCTTCCCCCACGAATACATTCTGTATCAGAACTAATATTATCACTTATGATTGATTGACTAATGTTGGGTTCGAGCCCTTATGGTCCTGAAGCACCTAGGCCTTATAGATGGGCCCTTTGTGCCCCATAATCTTATATCAACTAAGGAGAGTCCTTTTCCTTTACTAAAGTTCCAGATGGCCCCCAGACTTAAAATCTTAATGTCCTCTGGGTCCAAGAAATGAACCCAGATATAATTTTTCTTTCTCTCAAAAATCCCAGCAAACAAACCCCCTCCAGGTTCCCCAACAGGGCCCCTGTGGAGAGGTACCCATTAACAGGGCATTTGCATATCTCTCAAAAAACCTCATAAAATTTCCTCTAGATAAGAAGGCCCTAAGAAGAAGCGCCCCTCCATGTTCCCCAAAAGCGGGGCCCCTATGGAAGCAGTTGCCCATTTCTGAGCCGTACTTAACATATCTATGGGGTCCCCAGTAAAGGAGCCCTCCCTCAAGGTCCCCTTCATGGAGTCCCTCGCAAAGAGATGGCCCACCACTACAGCCCTCCTTCATTCATCTATCAAAGTCCCCAAGTATATGAGCCTCCCCCCCCCTCCATATTCCAGGTTCCCCTCGACTGGAAAGGGGCCCCTGTGGAGAGAGATGCCCATATCCGGAGCCTCTCTTAACATACTTTACAGGTTCCTCAGTGAAGTAGCAACCCCCCCCCCCCCCCCCCCCCCACCCCCCCCCTCCCT
>Ga0123354_10011312_pt1 | contig 13779 bp, 10 predicted proteins | sample TergutLab28metaG_2_FD_97872 | JGI IMG/M metagenome (GOLD analysis project Ga0123354, IMG submission 97872) | Labiotermes labralis P4 segment gut microbial communities from Petit-Saut dam, French Guiana - Lab288 P4 | ecosystem: Host-associated > Arthropoda: Insects > Digestive system > Gut ... | reverse complement strand
TCGAGGGTCAACCAGGTTAGGTGTTTCTTTGCCTGACGAAATGGTAAAATAGTTGGCTTCTGAAACATTGTGATTCTTCAAAAATTAGATTATGGACAAAGTTACAGACAGAAAGACTGAGTCAGTTATCTTCAGTTGTCCAATGTTGTCTCTTTTGGATTTCCTGACCCTTGAAGATGGTACCGATAGGCTGTCCTGACTTCCTAAAGAATCACCACTCAACATTGTGTACTATATCTCAGAAGAGTACAGATCTCACATGACAATTTGGTAATGCAGGCCTTGTTTTGGCTCTATGCTGTCCAGTTTCATGCGATCCAATTTGGGTGGTTCAGTTCAGCGCTTCATAGGTGAATTTCAGATGACTTCATATATTTAAGTGCCAAATTTAAGGGAAAAAACCTCACCTTGCATACAAGTACATACAGTATACTGCAAAGCAGCAATATTTCTGTTTACAAGTTAAAAAGGAACTAAAAATACCTTAAATAGAGGTAATCTATGTCTGTCTGTGACCTAGAATTAGTGCGTAAACTGCCAAACACAATCTTATAAAACCCAACACCCTTCCCTGAGTGGAATTTGTTTTCCAACTGCAGTTTTCAGCTATACTGATTCATACTAAAGCCTAGTTTACATATGGCCATGCACAAATTTTCCCGTGTATCCCACAAACCATTCACAAATTTCTAAATTTACTTTTCTGTGTCCCATAATGCTTTCACAGATTGTTCTGAAATTGAACATGGAAGACTTTCACTAAATTTAATTTCATCATTCCTATCTTTAAGCAAGCTTAATACACTTAACATATATGCCAATGGTATTTTTTTAGTAATATATGATGGAGTACTTTTTTAACACACATTATCACAATACAAAATTGACCATATCAGCTTCACTGGGCAACCCAATAAATGTGCGGAGAAAGTGAGGGAAATTACAAGAGAAGTGCTGTGGAGAAGACAAAATTCTCAAACCAGTACTGGGTTACATTTATGACCCAGCACTTGTCCAGTCTCAGAATAAAAGATGTAACTTAAATCTTCATGAAAGTTTACTTTATAGGTCAGTAAACTTCTACTAGACTACGTAACATCATATTTTACAAGACAGAATATTTGAAACATTGAGGATGGCTACAAATAGTGAAGTGACAGAAGCTGGAAGGAAGTTGACATATCTTAACTGAAGGCACTACCCAAGTCAGGATAACCAGTTTATATGTGAAAGTCAAAACAGTCAGAACAGTCAGTGTCAGTAAACAGTTCATCAGTAAACACTCATGATCATCAGTTTATACGTGAAAAGTCAGAACAGTCAGCATGTCAATTAGCAGTCACAACAGCCAGTTCCTCAATGTACAGCAAGGATAGCCAGTCGGTCAGTGACCACAGTTAGGACAGCAAATTCATCACTAAATTTTCATGCCAGCCATTTCTTTAGTGAACACAGTCAGGGTAGCCCTTCTGTCACAGAACATAGTAAGAGCAGCCAGTTCTTCTTTGGACCCAACTCACACAAGCTCTCACCTCTTCACACTGTCCATACAAGTCCACAACTGCATAGCACACAGCTGGGATATCACAAACAGCTACACCCTGGTCCACTCCATTGACAAAAAGGTGAAGTTGTGATTCACTGTCCACCAGTATACCCACCAGATGAGACGACTGCAGACTATCAAGGTTCACACCATAGCAACCCTTCACCTGCATAGCAATCACAATGAGAAAATAAATAAATAAAAATAAAAATAAATTATGTTTGCTCTTATGCCCTGTTAGGTCATGTTGTGTTGAATGTATGTGAGCAATTGCCAGTGGTATATTTAGCTACGGGGAACCAGCAGTACATATCTTCTGATAGCCTTCAACTTGTTGTAAACACATGTTTCCAAGACACTGTCAGCCACTGTCAGCCAGTGTGTACCAACAGCCACATAAAACGTCTAAAATGCTCTGAAGTACAAGCTTGAATTATGGCAGTACTTCATCCTGATGTCAACAGCTGGCAGCTTTGTGCCTGTCTGTAGTCTTCACTGATCACTGCCCTTCCATGACCACATAATGAATCTTATTTATTGACATATACCAAAAGAGATTTAAACTGAGGTATTGCATTACACTGGTAACTGGTGAACAGAAGTTAACTTTCTGCCATTTAAATGCATCTGCAAGGTTTGGCAAGATGCTAATTACGGAAGGCTTGAAAGGCCTAAACAACTGATGAGCACAAACCTGCACCCACTTCGCAGATGGGGTCTGGGAACCACAAATTTACCAAAAATCTAGACGCCACCTCAAAATTGTAGGTGAATAAAGGGTGATATGAAGCAAGTTCCATACTGAGGACCCAAGAGTATTAAATGCCATTGTATCAAAACTAATCACCCAGGATTTGTGCACTCCTGGTTCAAGTGATTAATACTATCCATTAGCACTAACAGTAATACAGTCACCAGTCACCAGTTCTTAACTTCAGATGGCACAGAGGTTAATAGACCTACAGAAGTCACCTGAATACACAAAGCAGACAGTTTATGTAACAGGCATCAACTGGAACCAGCTCAAAGCAGTTCAAATCTCCAAAACAGAGCTAACTCAAGTTCCGCTTGAATAGTACCCTTTCATTTACATCTACAACTGCAGCTCCCTTTGGTATTGAAATAAAATCTGTTTACAGTGATTTCTGCTGTTTGTCCAGTCCATGTCATGTCCGTATTTGATACCACTAACAATATTACATCAAAAATACACACTGTGAAACTGTTCACTATGCAGTTTTTTGCATTGATCCTCTACTTCACTCTTCTTAGGTCTAAATTATCTCACCAGAATACACGTGCCCCTCCAGAAACCCTCCAATTAGTGTATTTGCTTCTCAATGTGAGGCCATGCTTCAGCTCCACGGTAGACCATGTGGGATTTGTGGTGGACAAAGTGGCACTGGGGCAAGTTTTTCTCCAAGCACTTTGGTTTTCCTTGCCAGCTATTATTCCCCCAATACTCCATTCTCATCCATCATCAGTTGCTGGTATAGAAGGCTCATTCGAATCACAAAATATATAGGTAAATTATAGTCAAACACAACTTGTTTAATTTCTTTATTACTAAATGTTCTTACATAGCTTCTCTCAACGACATGTTTCGGCCCTTCCACGGGCCATCTTCACGTTGATCACTTTTTTTTTTTGCATAGCAAACCATACAATTAGTAAAGCTATGTTATTGTTATTGGTTGATAACAATAAGACAACATTAATAATTGTATGGTTTGGTTTGCAAAGAAAAAAGTAATCAGCCTGAAGATGGCCTGTGGAAGGGCCGAAACATGTCATTGAGAGAAGCTATGTAAGAACATCTTAGTAATAAAGACATTAAACAAGTTGTGTTTGACTATAATTGACCCATATATTTTGTGATTCTATACAACACAATGGGGGATGTCTCACCTGAAAGGCTCATTTGAGCTCACAGTACCAGGGGACTCAGCTTCAATCTACAGCTACAATTAAATTGGAATGAGTATTCTACACATCTTATTAGAACAGGTTGTATGTAGTATTTCCATTTTCAGAGCAAAATCCTGATATATGCATAATACTTACCTTTACACCATTATGAAACAGACAGTCACTGCAGAAAATCCATGAGCTTTTCTTGAAGCCAAGAGCAGTCAGAGGAAAATGCAACTTTTCAGGTGACTGACATGTGATGCCACACATCAGTGACGACACCCAGCGAGGATTCAATGAGTCTATTTGCACCTGAAAGTCAAAGCAATAACTAATTGTTCAGATTTTATAAAAAATATGTACAGGAAAGCTTGAAAAGAAATACATTATCTTGAATGTTACTTTCCATTACTATAGAAAACAAATTCAAATTTAGAGTCAGTGTGTTGATATTCAAATTACAGTAATTGACTGACCGAATGACTTAATGATACGACAAAAATGTACAAACTGCTGAGACATGCCATGCATGATAAACACGGAACAAAGTCAGATAGGCAGTACCCAAAACACAAGCCAACCTATGCCTGTCAGAATCACCTGGAACAGCTGGTCCCTGGGCAGAGGTTTACTAGAAATAACAACACCCTGGTTATAGCTTGCTGCTCGCTTGGCTGCCCTGCGTCCCTCCCCCAGCTGTACATTGCGACCGTGGTTCTCATGGAACTCAAAGATGATAGGATGAACAGCAGCTTCAGCTGGCAAATGGTTGGGCCCAATTGTACACTGACTCGTTGTGGCAGCCAGAGATTGGAAAGACGAGTAGTCGTCTAGTTTACCATCACAAGACTTTGAATGGCTTATCCCTGCACTGCTCAGTTCTATGGTGCTGACCTCCCTAATTAACATAAGATCCAGTAACAAACCAAGTCAGATACAGCAATTCATTACATACACACATCAATTCAGCTCATCACATATTCATTCCTATTTCCATTACTAATGTTTTTAAGTCATTCCAGACATTTCACATGTACAAATTCTTTAAATCCCTTAAACAAGTATGGGGATATGAATATCACATACGGGAGTCGAGCAGACTGCAGAGTAGGAGTTGCTGTATCCAAGAGCATTTCCAGTGAATCATGCAGCTTGCTGGAACGAAGTGACTCAGCCATAGCTGCAGCCATAACACCGTCACTTCCCTCCACCTCAGTGGGGCCCTGGATAGATCGCACACTCGTCACAGCCACACTCTGTGTGCTCCCATACAAGTCCACAACTGCAAACACTCGCTGCAAAGAACAAACTATAAGACTACAACTCACAGCATGGTGTGGAAATACACTAATCCAATCAAAGCCATGTTACAGACCCCCACCTTGGGCAAGTTAGTGGCTGCTACTCCCATGTCTTCCCCATTGAGGAGGAAGTGCAGATTGCCATCTCCATCCAGCCGCACTCCAACACGATTCCCTGTCACCAGCCATTCCAGACTTGGACAGTAGTTAACTTTTAGAACCGCTGAATTCCGGCGCACTTCATTGCCTAGTAGTAGAGAGGAAATTTAATGAACAAATGTCATACAATTACATAAATTACAGAAGCTCTCAAAACACAACACCATGCCTTAGGATATTCAAGAAATTCTACCACCACATTAGCGTACTTGTCCACCCATTTCACACCACTGGAACTATCTCATGCATTACAATATTACACTGCTCTTCCTCAGTCATAACTGTATCAATATGCATTGAAGTCCTTAACAACTGGGATCTGCACTTTACATACCCGTGATGTACCATGTGTCAGCCATGAGGCTAAAGATTGTAGAAGGCAGATTGCCAGCAGCATAACTGTCAGAGATCTGTAATGATGTTACTCCAATACGCAGAGTGCCAGCCCATTGTGGAGTCATCTCCTGGATGCAGACTTCGAATGTTTCATCAAGTTCCACAGCACTGTTGCTAAACACCAAACCGTGGGCATAGTCGCGCACTCGAGTAGCAACCGTGTTGCCAGAGCGCATTATCACATTCTTGCCACAAGACATACTAAACCTGCAAGTTTGGACAATAAGCCTGTAGAAAGTTTGCTGGCTTCAACGTATGATGTGCATCAATCAAAGAAAAGGGGAGGTTTATATGTCACACAGCAAACATACTAACTCTGGGGAACACAGTCCTCCTTGAAAAACTGATGTCACTCAGCTACTCAAAAAATTAATTGCCATTTATGACATCCAAATGTTCATCACTAATTTCACAACAGCCTACCACCAGACCTTACCCTGAGGCTGACAAACCCAGTCCACATCATCTCAGTCTATTTCTTAAACCCACCATAATGGTGTCTTTCCCACCCAGATCACTTCCCTTCATGTGTAGTTTAGTTAGTTAATTTGTTAGTCAGTCAGTCAGTTACAGTGAACTACAAGACCAACATGGGATGCCATTGTACCTGTGGGTAGTTTCCGAGTTGGGATGACTGTTCATATTGGCTTGCTGCAAACTGACTGGCTGAGAGCTGTTTTCACTGAGTGCACCAACTATGTGTGCTGTGTTGTCACGTCCACGATCTGGTTGGATGATTGAAACCTGTGCACATTGCCCGTACAGGTCTACAACAGCATACACGTGTGGAGGGACCCCATCACAAGCTGCACCCTGATCAACCCCATCCACATAGTAGTGAAGGGATTCATCCTCATGCCGCATCATACCTGAGCCAAAAGTAGTGGGTTAGCTTTAGTGAATAAAGGTTACAAATAAAAGACAAACTAGGAAATATACAAAATGGTCACAGTGGAAGACAATAAGAAAATACAGTGAAATATCCATTGTTTCAGAAGGGACTGAAGGGAAAAAGATAAATGTGGGAGAATGACTTATCAGTAAGCATGAAATGTATCACAAATATGAGGGGGGGGGGGAAATAAAAAATGACAACTATGCATATTCCACCAACAAAATAGGTAACTATAATACCTATGCACAAATCACTCTTTACGTGCTTTTCACAAAGTAAAAACTAATGCCTCATGTGAAGACCACATCTGTCCATCCATCTGGGACCCCATAACAAATGAAATATCTGTCAGATTTTTATGACAGTCCATATAAGTGTTCTTTACAAAAAGAGTTTTGTAAAAATACATGAAAGGAGAGGCATATTTTGCTGAAGGACACCAATAAAATTTGCCATTATTTTCTAAATATTTATCCAACTTAGATAAAATTCAGACCAAGAGATGTCCACAAAAATTTAATGCATGATTGTGAGTTTCACAAAAATCTGCACAGCAAAAGCCACCCTTTACTTATGAGCATAAATTAAATTATACCCATTTCTTTCCAGGGGGTAAAAATTCAGCACAAAGGGATCTCAACATAATGCTGTTGAGCATTTGTTAGTTTTACAAAATTCAGCAGAGGATACATCATACTTTTCTTACAGACATAAACAAAATTACATTTATGTGTATATTAACAACCTTCTCATGCCTGTCCTTCATCCCCACCAATCCACCAACATTCCTCACTTGGCAATGGTGTGGTGAAATTTCTAAGCATTGTTACTGCTGCAACAGTAATTACAAGTATAGGCAGATAACCACTACTTACATTCCAAAAACTTCAAGTTATTTTTGCAATTTTTTCTCAGAAATTATCATTCTGGGCATACACTGGGTCACGATAAAAAATCATGAGTAACTGATGCAGTGAAACTATGCTTCCTGGAACACTGCACCTGATGTAGTTATGCAATGATTACACAGGTGACTTTTGAAGACCAGAAAAAATGAACAATAATTGTGGTACAACAACATGAATGGCAATGATGGATAGAGGATTCACCACTGTACATTTTTTGTATGTGATGCCACACAGTCTGGTAGACAGACTACTTATGTTTCGGAGGAACATACCGCTTCATACATGTATTAATGAGAGAATGCTTACATTTTTCTATCCTCAAAATGGAGGGACTAAATCCCTTAAACTTTGGAGCCTATCTACTAGGCTGTAGCATCATATCCTACAACAGTGTAAACCTTAACACCTGATGGTCAGAACACAAGTGACTTGGAAGGTCAGTGCATGCTCAACCTAAGTCAGATCTAAATATATTAAACAGCCCTTCACAGAGCACTCAGGGAGCAGAAAATCCATGTGAAGACAGCCAATCAGTGTTCTGATCTGAAACTTGTCAGAAGCAGGATTACTGTCATGGAGCTTGTGCAGTTTTGTTACAGAAATACTCTTGATTTGAGAATGTAATGAGACACATATTTGCTACATCTGCTGATAAACTGTCATATAAGAGCTTATTTTAATCAGAAACTGACATATCATCATTTATAGTCTTTTCCAAAATTAACTGCTAGTGAATAAGAGATTGTATGTATATAAGAAGTGAATACCTAATTAAGTACTTAACTGCAGGTTCATTAACTGTCACAATTTAGGTGTGATTGAACTATGGAACAGATAGTGTTAATAATAAATTTGACCACACTCAGGTGCAAGCTATCAATGCTGCATATACTAATTATAATACTTACTACAGCATGATCTGCTTGCTCAAGTTACCAAATTCATGCAGTAAAAAATATAAAAGACGTAATTTAAACCACTTATTTATTACCACCAAAAATGTCTTTCCACCTACTGACATATTTCTGTGAATACAAATCAAAATTCAAGCAAATGATGCTCAGCTCTGTTACTGAATGAGCAAGAAAAATTTGTCAACAGACCACCCTAACAATCACTGCAGTATTACTATTACACTGGTACCTCATCACAACACTGACCAAGATCATCAAGGAGAAGGAGGGAAGATTAGGAGCATTTGCTAAGCCAGTGTGAAGCCACAATGATGTTTTCTGTACTGTACAACAAGCAAGTCATACCATCTGTTATCACAAACGTCAGGTCTCAAACCCTTACCAATACGTGTGCCAGTTGTCAGTGTATCAAGATCACAGCCATAGCCATTCCGTAATGTAATGCCATTCTGCATGACAGCTGATCCTGACAGCATCCATGTATCATGATTGATGTCAGTCATGGTGCTTGGAAAATCCAAGTCTTCAGGTCGGATTGCTGTCACCCCTACAAAAGAAACAAACTACTGAACTCCATGGTATGGACCATACCACAGCTCAGACTTCATTGTTCACCTGTCACAGCACACACTCAGGTTTGATACCAGGTAAGCCCATGTGGGCTTTGTGGTAGACAAAATAGCACTGGAATAGCATCTTGTCCAAGTACTTCAACTTTGCCCCATATCATTCCACTAGCATGCCATACTCATTCATTCATCTGTCAGTGACAATATACAGTCTGCACAAATGACAGCATCATTAAATAACAAGCTTAAAAAAAACTGCATGGTATAGCTTTCCATCAGTCATTTGCCTACTTTTATGTAACTTAAGGTTGAAGATTCAAGTCTTTTGGTAAATGATGAGGTGTCGATACCAACTTTTTTTAAAAGGAACCTTCTTGGATTGCACAGACCTTGAAGATGGTGGCAGCAAGCTCCTCTGAAACAGCAGTTAATTATTTACCAATCAACAAGCAGTCATACCCAGAAGACTTGAATCTTCATCAACACCAATGCAAGAACTTTGAATCTCATCTTGCAACCTAAAAGTTCACCTCTAGACACAGAGCCTGCCACTGAACCAGCTTGATCAGTGAATGTCATTTCACCCTCCTATCATGATTGTGCTTAATAAATTTTCACATTAATTAAGGGTCTGAACATCGAAAATTTGTATGCACCTAATGTTTCTGCCTTGCGTGTTACACAGCCCACCCATCTCATCCTTCTTGACTTAATCACTAACAACACCATTACATAACTAGTTTCTTGTTTTTTATTATTATTATTATTATTATTATTATTATTATCACAATACCTGACAGAGAACAAACAAATCTAAAACTGAAAAGCTAGACAGCTTACAGTTACCATGCTGCATAGGCAAAAATGTTACACTGCATTAACCTTTAAGCAACTTTGTTGGTACTTATTTTAGTGCATGATTTAAACAAAAAGTATTATTTGAACACTTGAAAGATAAAATTATGAAATAAACAGTAGTTTGTGGAAAATACAACAGACATGAAGCATGTCTTAAAAATGCAGGATATTTCCTTTCTGCCCATATACACAAAATTAATTTCTAGGTGTTTTTTTTTTTACATGCAGGTGATTTAAAGGTTAGCCCTATGGACCAGAGTCCTTTAGAAGCTGAAAGCCACTCAACTGCTCAATAAATTCCCACCTTTAATGAAATCTGAAGGTTCACTGTGCATTCACAACAGCCTTAAGACTGGTCTCTACATCTGGCCACATAAATCCAGTTCACATCATCACACCATGCTTCCTCAGCTCAATTTTAATATTATCCTCCTAGATACACCTAACTAATTAATATGCACCACATCTAGTAATGTTCCAAATAACAATTTTAGATCACAATGTGATCTGTATTTTGTGTTATGATAACAAATACTTTCCAACATGAACTACTTGTGGATAAAGTTCATCTTCTCATCAAAGCACCTCAAAGCACATCCTAGAACTTCTACTCCTGGCAAAGGAACCAAAACATGCCTCACTTTAGGATACATATACCTTATCAAAGTGGCCAAAACTGCCTCATTCAACTACCGGAAAGGCCATTAAATTTTCAAGCACCTTGTACCACCCTGAGAACGACTGACTGACATTTCATTGCTAACACAGCTGAATACATGTATACAATCTGTTAGTCTAGCATCGAGTGAAGAAAATGTAACCTTGTCCCTGTCTCTTGCAATATTATCAGAGGGTGTAAAGAAGTGGGTAATCCAGAAAGCCAGAAGTGTGCCAATGCATGTGCCGAAGTTTTGTCAATAAGCACTCAGATCAAAGATGTATGTAAGCAAAGAGTTGGTTATGCGAAGTAAAGTGAATGGCTTCAGAATGGAGATGGTACAGGGTTAAGGAATGACAAACTTCATGCAACAGCATCACTCAAAACCCCATGGTGGTGGTGCTACTGGCACCCGACACTCTCCAAACATTTCTTGTGACAATATTATCTGCACTACTGACAACTATTGCTCCATGAACACCTCACTTGGCAGTATTAATCTGTTACTGTCAACTGCTCTTCTCTCACCTGCTTCAATTGATCCTGACCAGCGATCTACCATCTTTTCTATCACAACTTCAAACATCTCACCCTCACGCAATGCTCGATTACTGATCACAATTGCATCATTGAACTCCCCAAATGCGCGTGGTCGTGACGCTGTCAGTCCACTGTTGGAAACTCGTGCATTCTTGCCATGCACATGATGAAACCTGAGATCACTGCAACAGAACACCAGTACAAATATTACAGGAATCTGCACAAGGTCCCACAAGGCCTCACTTCTACATTATCTCAACTTATATAAAGCTAGCAAAGTGAGTGGCTATGGGACTGATTCCCTACAAGAGCTCCATCATTTTCTTCACTATCACTGTGTCCTGAAGTGATCTTGAGGCTATCTAACCTCCTGTCCAATGGGTAACAGAGGATTTTAACTTGAGGAAAATCCATTTGAAACTTAAATGCATAGAGGTTTGCATCCATGCCCCTTTTTACCATGGCACACATTCTAATTAACTATGTGGTGTATTTCCATTATTATCATGAGGACATACAAGATATTCCTCCCTCTCCTTTTTATTGAAACCCCACTTCTTCCAGTTACAAATTATTTTCTACATAAATTTAAAAAGAAAACTCTTTAGTAAGGCACAACATAAAATGCATCCAATCTCTTGTTTTCTACATATGTACTATTAAAAAATATGTCAAACAAGACAGTAAATTCATAAGTTATTAGACAAAGGTTTCAGACAGAGGGCCTAGACAAGAAAAATAATTTTGAAAGCCTCTTGACAAAGGACAAAAAAGGGTTAACTAGCACTCCACTCACACTGTTCTCATCAATGTATTCAGAATACATATCATCCATTCACAGCTATAAATCCAATATCAATTAGTTATTCAACAGGATGCTGGGAAAAAGAACTTATTTAAGCATCAAATACAGGCACAAGTTAAAGGCCTGAATTTCTGTTCAGAGGACTCATGCTACAATTCAGTGCAGATTTTTCATAAGCCTCCCTCTGTTGCTATTGAAAGAAGCAAAACTTTGCATATGTGTACAACACCAGGCCCCACAATGTTGAATTGCAAGTCACTTCAATAAGGAATTGTCTTGTAATACAGGGTAGGGAAGTCCACCTTATAAATACACTGCCCTACCATTGTTAAGGTAGTCAAACGGCCTGGAGGATCATATGAACTACACGTAGACCTCAGACACAACATGTAACAATCATTATGCTTTGAGGCACTTGGTTACACTTGGTTCAGAACTGGAAATAATCACATACAGGGAGCATGACAGCAATGCCAAGATAAAAATCTGAAAATTTACAAATACAAATCATAATGTCACCACATGACCTAAGCATGAACAACTTAACCTGTAGACAGTTGTGTTGGATAAACTGGAGTTGACAGTGTCTGGAGAGTAACAGTCCAGTGTATCAACTATTGTGGCCTGTGCTGCCTGTCCATATAAGTCTATCACACCATAGACACGTTCAGGAATGTTGCTGGCTGCTGCACCCTGGTCTATACCATTTACAAAGAAGTGCAGCATTCCAGACTCTCTGCACATCACGCCCACACGGTCACCAACCTAGCACAGTACCAAATGTTACAAACACATTCCGATTTGTATCTGGCAGATAATAGTGAATTGCATACATCATACTCACTATAATGGATATACAGGAAGTAAGTTCTGATGTTGAAAGGTCTGCATTGCTTCAGGATGGGGGTTGAATGCTTTTTAATTATGTTACATAATGACATCATCAACTGCTATAATACATAGTGTTGTTGATACATAAGTAAATGAGTATGGAGGATTGGTGGAATGATGCTGAGAGGAGAAAACTGAAGTACTCAGAGAAAAAAACATCCCAGTGCCACTCTGTCCACTACAAATGCCACATGGACTGGCAAGGTTGAAATACAGTCTTCTATGGTGAGAGGCTAGCAAATAACCACCTCAGCCATGGCTGAATGATGAAATGTTTTATGGCAGGGTTTGTGGGTAAATGAACTGGCATGCCTGCCTTTCTTGTAATATACATATATATAGCAGTATTAAGTGACTTTTCAGAATATCAGCCCAACTTAAACCTTACAGATACATCTATCTCAGGTTTTATGTATTATGTGTGTGTGTTTATATATATATAAAACACCCGTGATAGATGTACCAGTATGGTTTAAGTTGGGCTAACATTCTTAAAAATCACTTAACACTGCTCTTCAAGAATACACTCTAAAATCAACCATGAAAATAATCCACACATTCTTTTAACCACCACTCATGAATTCTAACATATTCTTCACAGAGTTTTAGACACTGAAGTAGGAAGTGTGAACTTCTGACAATAATGCTCACCTGCAGTCTGTCCAAGTTCTGACCATACTCGTCAATAACTGTAGTTCCATTGTGCATAACCCCATTTCCTGTCATCATCCACGTGCCTGACCTGCAGACAGAATAAAAGAATATGACAGAACTGTGTTTTAACAGTACACAAAGGAGGAATATGATTCAATAAATATTTATTCTGACACATTCTGCCCATCTGCTTCATAGAACCCACATGCATCTAGCATTTAACCATTCAATCACAAATAAATGGAGAATAAAGGGCAAGTCCACATTATCAATGACAGTATCAACCAAAAACAAACCATCAGTTTTATCAACACTCTAATGTTAAGACAAATAGGTCCTGCCAAAACAAATAAAAATCAACAAGTACCAAATGGCTTATTACAATTGAGTTAATGTGATTTTGTAAAGATTATTTTATTTAACTTTGTTTTGGAGAAGCCTAAAATAATGTCACACTCTCAGTTAAAGACAATCCAGTTTATTACAGACTGAAGCAGCATCAATCATGGTTTGACAAAGGGTGCTCAAAACTTTTATATCAAAGGAAGCAAGCTAAATTTCAACGATTATAGTATCTGAGCAAAATTAATGGAGATAAGCTCAACAATGTAAAATGTGAAACTAGAAAACATTTCAGGTACAAAACAGGGAACATTTTCATGGTAAAGTTAAGGGACTTGGGGGGGGGGGGGGGGGGGGGACAAAAAAAAAGAGGGGTTTGTATAAGGATACAGAAAAAGAGAGGGTTACCCCGAAAAAAAGCACTAGAAAAAG
>Ga0123354_10011311_pt1 | contig 13779 bp, 6 predicted proteins | sample TergutLab28metaG_2_FD_97872 | JGI IMG/M metagenome (GOLD analysis project Ga0123354, IMG submission 97872) | Labiotermes labralis P4 segment gut microbial communities from Petit-Saut dam, French Guiana - Lab288 P4 | ecosystem: Host-associated > Arthropoda: Insects > Digestive system > Gut ... | reverse complement strand
TGAACCATAACTATCCGAGGTAAAACTCGGTGTGTTTTGCTACATTTTGACAGTTCAAAACGTTGTGTATGTCCTCTGTATAAATTTCTATACGCTTTCAAATTTGTAAAGCTCTTTTTGAAATACCCTGTATAATGAAGGTTTGGTGGGCAATCGTGAGGGAAGGAGACAACTTGGAAGATCAGGCGTTGACGGGAGAATAATATTAAAACAGATCTTCAGGAAGTGGGATGGAGTTTGTTTTGGTGTGGATTGATCTGGGTCAGAAGAGGGACAAGTGGCGGTAAAAGCGGTACTGAACCTTCGGATTCCATAAAATGGAAAGAATGTCTTGGCTAGATGAGAACCGGTTAGCTTCTCAAGAAGGATTCTGCTGTATGGAGCAACTAAGTAATTATTATAATCAATGTTGTTGTTAAGCGGGTTTTAACACGGTAATAGGTCTGCAATAACTGCACTATGCAAGAAAAGAATGTCTTTCATAAAAATAAGAATTTTAAATTTTAACCACTAACCTCAATACATTCTTGCTTGATGACCGTTAGGTGTTGAAACACGTAGCACTTTTGTGTGAAAGCAAATCATGCTTTATAACGAAAATAGTTACGCCGACTGCTTTACGCTTGGTACGTAATTCACGAAACGAACTGCGATCTCGTCGGTTAAGATTGTGTTAAGGCAGCAATGCATCAGGGAAACCCTCCACCATAAAAAGGATCACCATTCAAAATGCATATTCATTACTGTCTTCACACATGCCTACCATATAACCTACGCTCCGTCTTCTTCATATCGTCGTCCTCCTTCTCCTCCTTAACATCATCGTCAACATCAAAACCACCTTTGTACCATCGCACAGTTTCTTACCTAGCTATCAGAAACATGGCGACACAAGACAGTTTACTGTCACCTGCACAACAACAAACGTCAGAATATATTTCAAAATTCGGTGATAAGTAAAAGACATGAAGTTCTTATGGGAAAACTCCATTTCTTTGGACTGTGTCCATCGTCACCCAGTGACTGAGAATAGCTCAATCTAAGGGGTCCAGCAGGTTAGGTGTTTTTTGACCTGAAGAAGGAAGCAGAGACGGCTTCCGAATCAACGAGTTTTATAAAAGATTTTATACGATGGACAAGGTCCAAGAACAGGAAACAGTGTCAGTGATTCATACACCGTCGTCAAAGCACTTTAGTTTTGAAATAAGTCCTTTTCATAATTAATTTTTGTTTCCACACTAATCTCTAACCACCACTTGGTCCTATCAATATAACAAAACTATGTTCTCAGTCACGGGTCATCAGAAATGACATTAAATACGACACAACTTCCAGCCTGAAAAAAGTTATAGAAATGCCTCTTTCATTTTGCGTTTAAAGTGTCTACAAGAAGATAATACACCGTCGCTCAGATGGACGTCACGGCAAGCCAGTAAAACAAAAGATATGTGCGAATATGTCTCTCGTCTAAGGTGTAAATTACATTTATATAACTCACCTAAAATTTTACAATTCGCCGGATTAGGCCCGTAGACTACCGCAGAGAATCAATGAATTCAGTAAAAGTGCAATCTGAAATTAATGAAAAACTAATATTTATTATGCGAGATTTTAGACTTCATCAACAGTATACAGGTATATGAAACCCTCGCTTTGCTGAGATGTTACGCGCATTTGGTTGGTAGTTAGCTACTAACGTTTCGGGAGGGATTATCGTCCTAAGGTTCATGCTTGACCGTTAAAGAAGGGAGAGAGAGGCTGTCCTGAAACGTAGGTGGTCAGCTACCAACCAAAGTAGCGTAACGTCCAAGAACAGCACAGGCCACAAATATTTATTAGCACTCGCACGACATTTTGCGTCATGTTTTTTGAACTGAAGTCCTACTTCACGTGGATCTTCGGAGAATTTCAACAAATCTGCTGCAGAATAATACTTTTATCCCGTACGTAAAAATACACCGTAAGCCAGAAATCGTTGTTGTGGGGATATCGAATTTAGAGTCTTGTACTTCCTTTCCTGTATCATTAATCAATTTCATACCTTTTGAATTTGAGGACATATTGCTTTCCTGTGCTCTGAAGGTTACACGCCCTTTTTAAAGGAAAATTATACCTACTTGGATTGTATTCAAAGATGCAAGATATTTCCTTTATAATCCCCACAGCACCTTTCCATTTTTTCACAGGTTTGCTGCAGAATTGTCGCATAACTCCTCGTTTCATTTTATTAGAATCTTCAAAAGTAAGAATAAGTAGCCCGTGAAATTAGAGTGTTCACACAGACGTAACTAAATTTTAATTTACCGTAATTAACTGACAGCAGTCAATTTATTTGAAACATCATTCAGCTGAAGATTGTTAAATTTTACTGTCATTAACTACTTTCATTAAATCCTGCACAGTGACATGGGAACACCTCAAACAAGAAATTGTTTATTTATCGTTACAACAACCTTGGAATAAAGTTGAAGAAATTTCTGGTAATTAGAGTTTTCGGAATTGATTCGTGGCAGTAAAATACAGGAGGTAAAATGTATCTTAGTATTGCAGTTACACAAGTATTATTCGATTACCCACAACAATAGAATTTTATTGCAATTGTTAAAGTGAATGTTTTTAGATTTTTCCATCGAGCTGACTAAAACACTCCACGTTACTCTAAAAGTTTCAAACGTTTACCCTAATAGACAGTGTCCTATCCAAGAACAATCGAAAATTTTATTAGTTTAAAACGACAGATTTACATAGAACAATTGGTTCTGCAAAATAAACACATGAAATACTCTCACTGATATGTAAATAGTACGTAATTTATAGCACACGATGAAGAATTTCGTTCAAAAAATGTACAAAACCCATGAGTGAGAGCATATTAAGGAGGAAATGTGGGAAAAATATATTAAATTATTGCATGAACAGATTTCGCGGCTTGTCTAAAAATTGCTTTGGCATACTCGCAAAGAAATCCTGATCAACTTTAACAATGAAATTAGCCCGGCTTTGTACGTTCTAGATATCTTTTTAAAGGAATACGTGATTTAATTTTCAGAGGCAGAAACTGGGTGCGTACTCGGCTGTTCTGTGCTTAACACTTTACCAAGTATCGAACGAAACAATATCAAACTCGCAGCAGCAATAGAATTGGGAGATTAAATTTTCCACTTATTTCATTCAGGCAGAAGGATCGCCGGAATAGCAGCATACAATTTACGCTGAGGGAACTCAGACACATAAGCATTTACCGTCTAAACACTACTAATAGGCTAAACCATATTTAAAAATAGCTCGCAAACACGCAATAAACACTCCGTACAGAAATAAATAGCTATTTGTTCCCAGATCCATACACAATGCATAAGTGCACTCTGGTTGCAGAAAGTAAAAAATATCTTCGCTTTAAACCTGGTGGTATACAAAAGAACCACTAGTTATTAAGGTGTTAAACTATTATAGTAAAATGGAACAAAATAAAAGGAACATGTTTAAAATCGCACTTTTCCGCTCGTGTGTAGATGCTCAGAAAATTTACCAGAAAATGGCGTCCTAATACTTCGAAGCAACATGAGTGAAAATGGAGCAGGATCCTGTTATAAGTTCGTAATACTATCTTCACTTTCTCACGCTTATTCTGGAGGGTTTCAAAAGTTTCCCCTCTCAATGGAATTCCGCTTCAAGTTTTTAAGTATTAAGAGCAACCACTTCAATAATGAATGCAGTTTTCTAACAAGATCCTTTAATTAATATGATCTTCCAAGAAATGTTTCCTCTCCGAATAGGATGAATGTACTATTATGAAAACGAGAAGTATCACAGCATCCCTTCATGCATAAACTGGAAACAGATATAAAAGTTTAATTGTCATTCATCATTTCAATAAAACAACTGGCATGCTCTCTAAACTCAGTGTAATGCCATCTACAACATTTAACAAAGGAGACTCCCATTCTTACTTTGATGTGTTACCTGCATTTCTTCGTATTCTTTAGTACAATAGGGAAGACAAAATATTTCGAAGCAATGACAGTAGAGGTTCCCTAAGATAATCACATACACACGGATAAAACAAAGATTCAGGCATTAATTCTGCTATCAGAACGTATAATCACTCACCAGCCTAAAGATTGAGACTAGCTCTTTCGAAATGACTGCTTAGACTGTTGTGCTTTCTTGTCTAACGTCAGAAAGAAAAGGTTTTCCGAAATGCCACATGTCCAGCATAAACACGTCCTAAATTGTCTGTGTTTCAAGTAGAACCAAGCCATGAAGTCACATGTGAAATGGTGGTAGAGTGTCACTCATTCCTCACTTTGGCAATAGATCGTTCTTCAAGTGCAGTTATGCAACCCGGGTGCTTTATTCCAAAGCAACGACGTCCTGGTACTCACCGAGTAGGAGGCTGGCTTCTTCCCAGAACTGGTCGCCACAATCTTGGGGAAAGCGAAATTTCTTGTCCTACATGGAATCGATTCCACATTCCTCGATCTGTGTGCCCCAGCCGAATGACCGGTCTCTGCTCCAGCAAATGCGTGGTGTGTAGGTCATTAGAAACACACATCTTTATTAAAAATCAATAAAAAGTGAACCGTATAAACATTTAAATATAATGTACTTTTGTGCTACTAATTTACAATTTCTAAACCCAAAAATTCAAAATTCACCTAATCGATAAAGACAAGCAAGTTATAATGAGATTTACTGCAGCCAAACCACAATGCTGTTACGACACCCTTCATTCTAGTGGATGCTAATGATTGTGTGATAGTTAGGGGACCACGCCCCAGCGCTGATCATGAACACACCCTAACTTAGTGACTGTTGTTAACATCGTACGCTGATTAATCAACGCGGTGTTCGTACCGAGTATGTACCTGTGTTATGTCGACAGAGCATGATCAGTCTGGTTAATTACAGGCCAGACGTCTATGGTATGAGTCAGAGACGAGCCATTTTACCGAAAGGTAACTTCCTCCCTCCGTCAGTACAGAAGCTTCAGTACATTATCTCGTCCAAGAGCCTAGGGCTGAGACATGTTCCGTAATATGCACTGTAATAACCTACCGACACTAGTGTACTGAAGGAAAAATGTCGCGCACTTCTAAACTAATGCACGTCATTAGTACTATAGTGGCATATTAATGAAAGGGGAAGACAGGTTACTGCAATGCAGGCAGGTTATCCATATTAATAAAAGTCTGTTAGAATCAAGACACGTTCTACACAAGAAACCTGGACGACACGTGCATGTACTTCCAAAGGGAGTTGGTAACTGAAGCCCATAAAGTAAACAAAGATAAAATTAAATAACTTGATAACGATAAAGGAAACAATAAGGGTGAAAGGTGAAAAGGGTAAAGTTATCTTTCTCCAGACCATGAAGGCATATGGGGGGAGTAGAGGTACAGCTCCACTCATTTTTAACCTAGGAGCTGGAGGAAGGTAAGCAGTCAAATTCACGTCCTAATCTCTTTAATCCCGGGAAATAACACCGGTATCAAGTGACAAGAAGGGTCGTTGGACCTCAGAGTCGTTTTGGACGTTTTGAAAAACGGAAATAATTCCTGTCGCTCTCTGAATTCGAAACCCGAATGGTCCCCGTACAATTTACGCGTTCTTAACGAGGTGAGAAAAAAAGTCTTGTGTGCGGACCACATCGATCCGTCATTCTATCCGTCTGTCTGTCAATGACTAAACCGTCTCTCGGATTTCCATGAAACTCGGTGTACAATTTCTTTACAAAACGCTCCCTACCAGGTCCGATTATTGTAAAAATCGGCTGAGTGATTGACACTTTACTGAGAGCATAATGATTTTTCCATCCGTACTTTTCTCATTCTTTGTCTGATTTAGATGAAATTCAAAGTATGAGATCTGCGCGTAATGCAGTTGAACAATTATTACTTTCGTAAAATTCGGCAAAATTGAGTCTGTACTTTTCTGAAGGGTGTAAATTAAATTACACTTTATCATGTACCGTGGAAACGAAACATTGGTAAAACATGTGTATTACTTAACACAGCACACGATTTGAAATCTTGTCAAATGTTGTGACGACGTTCAATTTCGTCCCTCCGTATTCATTTCCATTGTTTCTGAAGTACATCTCTAATTACTCTGCATGACACCTACGGAGACTGTACAGGAAATAAGTATCAAACAGTTTAAAATAAAATGCTTACACAAGGAAAGACAAGGCCACATTGAAACTACCTTCCTTGTAGCAAAATTGTTTCTGTTTAACCCTGAACTCTCCCAATCTACCTTTCAAACACAAAGGAACAGACTATTCTCTCGGAACCAAACACTGACCTGCAGAGGAACTTCCTAAAAGGCCTTTAATCAGCCGCTGAATCGCTCACTGAAGGCTATAAAGAGCGAAATTAAGGAAAACGAAAATGAATTGCCAACACTGCATCATACAGGTTGACAGCTCGGGAGTGCTATTAGCAATAAAACGAAGGATATTTATGTTTTCTGTAGTCAATTGGTCTTGTAGAACTAGCACAACTTCATTCTCTGTTAGTGACAGTTGGGTAGAAAAAAAGAATAAATTACAGTTTGAACAGTCTGTATTTCTATGCTACACGTATTTCACAATGATAGGGTACTAAACCGAAAATAATGTGTTCAAAATGACAGATACTCTTGATATACTCATTTTTACGGACATCTAGTTTTTTTTTTTAAATTTTAATTTACATAATTTCATATGTTTAGCTGACTTCTTATTTTGGGGCATCTGAATTCAGACTTAATTTGCATTATCAGGTTAATACCATAAGGATAAAACTGAGTAGACAGGTGTTTGACATGTTCGCGATACATAACTATTTTTGGAATTGTAAATTTCCACAGTTATTACAGTTTTATTCTTTGTAACTCATAACTTCGCACAATGAATACTTCTAAATATGAATACAGATATCACACTGACATTTTATACAGTAATGGACTTAAGGATATGAAGCCTATAGTACTGATATTTCCACATCACTGTGGCCGAATGTGGCCGAGCTACGCCGAAAAGTTTAATAAATTTTTATGTGAAAATAAAATTTTCCAAATCTCACTGAATGTTTCAGATTGTTGTTTTGATATTATTAACCCTGTAAAGAATAAGAATGATCTGAGTTGTGTTTACACATTTTCCGTACCGCGCGGTAAACACAGTCCGTCTCGGTTACAAAAACAATCACAGATTGCTGCAGAGGGAAATAATTCCTATATCTTCTGAGATTCATATAAAACTTGGTACGTAACTCCTACGATGAAAAACGGCCAATATCATGCAGAAGGTGAACGATGAATACAATTAGGATCGACCTTAGATTGTCTTCATTTAATAACTTCTTCATAAAACTCAGCATGCACCCACGCCAGACTGTTCACGCACACACTTGTGTGGGCTATCCGTTGCCTGTTACAGCGTATGTCGTCACAGGAGATGCGAGCTGTTGACGACAAATGGGAAATGATTGAACCAATAGGTTATATAATCTATTTCAATATTATGCTCACACGGTGCACCTGCCTACCATTCTCTTGGGGATATTATGATCAAAGAAGCTCGAACCACATCCATATGGCGTCTCTTCGCCTCTTAATATATATATCACATAGACCCTACTAAATGTTTACTGCAGACTTTTAAGGTAAATTTTTTTCCTGTGCTTCCTGTAAAGGGACAGAGGAGAAGCGGAAGTAGAGCTCCGCTCGTTCTTAACCTAGACACTAGATGAAATTCTTTGGTTAGCTTCACGCTACAGCTACTTTACCCGAAGCTAAATAGCCCCCTGTGCACATTGAGTAGGAGGCTGTTTGGGCCCTGGAGGTCGTCTGGACTATTTGGAGAAGAGAAAGATGTCTTACTCACACCCGGAATCGAGCCCCCAGTCTGTCGGCATGTAGCATAGTCACTCTCCTAACTACATATTTCGAGTGTTGATCAGAACTTCATAGGTTTTATATTGCTTACCACAGTAAGGCACCAATCAATCTGGAAATCAAAAGACTAGAGGAAATGAAGCACGTTTGTTCAAGATACCTTCCGTTTTTTTATGGGAAATGAATATATGTATCCACAAGACCTCGTATACGAGCTCATTTTGAGGCAGATGAATCCAGGACGTGCAATATAAACATTTATTTACGATACATTCAAGATTATTTTCGAGGTCTGCCTTACTCTATGAAATGGCTTCGTTTCTTCAGGTTTCCTAACTAAAATTTTGTAAAAATGCTTCGTCACTTTACTCGAAAGAAAGTACGGAATATGACACAATTGTTGAGATGTAAACTCTTTTGTAAATCCCCAATAAGTTGTGCTGTAGCAAACTAATTAACGTTTCGAGACACAACTCACCTTACACAAATTCGGCTTCAGTTGTGGAGTGGATTCAACTCGTTTATTTTATGGTATTATGGAGACCTCCTTCGATTGTGGTGCTGAATCTTGGGGTATGACAAACGGCAGTTCCTCTAACAGCCTCATTATTTATAAAATTCAAAGATACTTGCTTTGAGTTTTATGGTATATGATGTGTACCGGAGAATTCGTTGGTATGCAGAAGGAGATTAAACCACTCGTGGTGACGTTAGTTCGACAGCATACATTTCTCAGGCAATATAATAATTACACAAAATAAGACGTGCATTTATAAGATATAAAATCCTGAAGGTGATCATGATTCCTACTGTGGCGGTGTGGGTGATAACACTAGACAGCTACCAAAATTTCGAAGTAGCCTTCTGCCTCCATCATCTTATAGACACAACTTGTACAGCGAAAACAAAGACTGCAAGAAGTGGAGTTGGGAATATCATCTATATTGAAGAAGTGGCAGCCTACGGTGGCAGAACACACCGTTAAGCGTCAGTGTTTCTTTTGTAGCTCGACCGAGAGCTCTAATTTCAGTAATCGCACTTCCCCCCCCCCAACTACAAGCAACGCAGAGCTAATGAACTGGCGCTGGATGTGCTCATTCTGTCCTGTCCTTTGAACAGTGAGTGCACAGACTTCAATCTAAAGAGGCTTGCTGTTTGCGGTAGATGACGTTGTAACAAGCACTGTCCTCTTCCCAAGCAGCAACTGTAAACTGAATAATTTCAGTAGGCCTGTGATTTTAAGTAATACATAAGTCTTAGATATAAATCGTCCTCTCTTAATTCATCCCTTAAAAGAACATTTAATCATCCAACAACATCGGCCGTATCACTGAAACGATTTCTATGCATGCTATTTGTGTTTACTGCCCGAATAGTAAGTCGTTTTGGTCAAAATTCACCTACTTGTAAATCTAGGTTGTGCGCAGAGTAATTACTGATTTGTTTACAGGTTCCAAGCCACTTGTCAATTGTTCATAATTAGAGTCTTCTTCCATATTCTAGATTTGTTTTTGTTTTGAATTATCTGAGTCATGCCGCTAGAATTACATGCCTGATTTTCTTTAAAAATAGTCAATACCAGCTTAAAGACAGACAAGTTACTTGCACATGCTGTAAATGTAAACCTCTGTTATATTAAATTAACATCCTAATATTTGTGGTCCCGGTAGCTCAGTCGGTACAGCGACTGACTACGGGCTGGACGATCCGAGATCGAATTCTAGTGGGGACGAGATATTCCGCCCGTCCAGACCGGCCCTGGGGCCCATCCAACCTCCTGTACAATGGGTACCGGGTCATTCTCGGGGTTAAAGTGCGGCCGGGGCGTGCTGCTGACCACTCACCCCCTTCTAGTGCCGCGGTCATGGAAGAGTAGAGCTATACCTCTACCCACCCTCTGGGCCACACCGCGCCTGTAACGGTATCGCTCTACCTTTACCTGATATTTAGAGAGTTCGGCACAAGAAGCGTCCACGGACGTCAGAAGGTCTCTAGGTAAAGTGCTCGTCGTTGTGGCAGCCTTTAATTACGTTTGCAACTTGATGTTACCGATGATCTTTGGTTTGAGACCAGATCCGCGATAATGTCGGCGGATAGATAGGGCAAATGTACATTTGGAAGAATTAATTGTAAATTTAGGACTTCGAGCGAAAAGAATACCAGTCTGTATATGATATACTGGTACAATGGGGAGGATACGGACCTTGACGTTTTTGTTTTTTTGTTAAGTTTATGACTATCTGTCACGTAGAAGGAGTCGGCCCACGTTTAACTAATGGTTGAGACCGTGCTGACGCCCTGATCCCTTATAAACAAAATCATGCTCTAAAACTTTCGACCATACATGAAATGAGGAGAGTTACTTTATGGTTTGAAAAGGGACGTGATCGTGAAGGTAGCCCAGGTTGGATTCAGGGAGACAATTTTTGGGGTCCTTCTTAAGCTCGAGTGAAAAGAGTGACTGGGCTGTTAATTAAAATGCTGTAGAGATAAAACTTGCAGTGTCGTAAAACATGACTTTGTTTTTGGTAGATCAAGCTCTCACGAACGAAGTAAACAGGGGCAATGAAGGTGAAACCGTTAATTTGTTTTTAATCGTGACAGTAGACTTAAGTCTCCTGTGACCACTAAATGTGATATTACCCAGGTGCAGTTCATGCTCGCCGACTACGAGATTTGGCCGGTTTCTTTGGTGTTAGAGCCGAATATGCCCAACCAATAACAAATTTCATGAAAATCACTTGAGTGTTTCTTCAGTTATTGCTTGCGGAAAGAAGAGCACAAAGGAGATAGCGCAGTAAATGGTTAAATTTTATAAACTTCCTTGCAAACGTGATCAAAATAATTTTTGCTATATTAATAAAGACAAGCAGGAAGCAAATAAAGCTGTATAAGGTTAGTGGGCTATATCCAATTGTCTGAGACACTGTGGCTCACACTCTCCACGTCATACGCTCTTCACGGTGTCTGTCACGCACACACAAGGAGCTATTGGAACTATTAAGGAGATAATAGGCGTGGCAATGTTTAGGAAGTACTCTTATAGAAACTCGCCTAGAGCACCTGCCTTATCGATTAAGATTTTCGCTGTTTTACTTTCGAATATTACATTAATTTTTATTACAGTTTTTATAAGTTACGAACTCTTCGGCCGCCTACACATTCATATCCCAGTCCACAAAATTGCCATAATCACACTCGACTCTAAATAGCTTTCGTCCTTGATAAACCTCCATTGTTTGGTATCTAATACTTAACAGCAGAGCGTTGAAGAAATTTTGCGCTCGGAAATCAATTCTGCCATCACGTGTTAATTGTACAATGTCATTAAAACGATAGAGAGACTGATATATGTAACAGATGAGGCACATTATCCAAATTTATCCCCAATCAATAACATATATTCATGTATCATTGTCTCTGTTAGCCCCGCCCTGTTGCACAGTCCGTACAGCACCATACAAAACAGTGTTCTAAGTATTTTGAATTAAAGAGCTCACAGGTTTCACAAACGGAACGTCTGTTTCATGCTACACAGACGGGTCTTACATTACCAAGCTCTCTGATATTCTAGAACCAGGTCCGAATGTATTTGTAGACAAAAATTAATACGTCTGACAAAGGGTAACCCTCATTCTAAGAGCTTGTCCGTTCACTGAAGCTACAGAATTTTCAACTCACAAATTTAATCATAATAACTTTTCTTGCTGTATTATTAAATCATGTTCTTTTATTATTATTTTCCAAGCGTCTGGCTCTTGGCAAAATTCACGATCCCAACTGTTTCCTTAATTTCGAAAGTAATTTTACATTAGTTTGTTTAATTCCAGAGTTATTGGCCGTTTATCATAATCAGGCACGATTTATCTAGCCCAAAGAAAAATAAAATATCTGTACCTTACCGAAACCAAAATATGGAAGTGATAACAGGAGATGGAGTAATACATACATAGAATTTTGACGTTTTGCTGACCTACATCTCAGTATATTTATCTCAGTATTTAACCAACATCATGCATAAAATTTGTTTCACAATAAGTTTTTATTTCATGCCTCTACATGTTTCGAGCACATGTGGTCGAAACATGTAGAGGCATGAAATAAAACTTATTGTGAAACGAATTTTGTGCATCATGTTAGTTAAATACTGAGATGAACATACATAGAAGTTGTAGCATAAATTAACCCTTTACAGACAAAACGCAGACTGTTTTATTTAAAGACACAGTCCGTACCGCGATGTAAACACTTTTCATCTATGTTATAAAAACCAATCAGTTTATCTTGTAAGTGGCACAAGTCGCTGTTTGTTCTCAGATAAATGCAATAAAACATAAATACAGTGTGGAGAGAACGTAAAATTCTGGAATGTTAAACCTGTTGTTGCGTCAACTAATAAGTATGTTTTAAATGGTTAATCTGAATTTTAAAAAGAGACAATGTCTAAAATTCCAGATATAAGATACGTATAGATGGCGGGGTCTCTTTAATGCGGTAATGAATCTCCCAACTTCTATAAAATGCTGGGAATTTCTTGATTAGCTGAGAACATGTTATCCTCTCAAGATGGTCTGCATTCCATGGAGTGAATCTGCATTTACATGGTTGTTGTTAATAAAGGTTTCAGCCGGAACATGGCATTCGACATATCTGCAAGTATTGCAAATTTCTACCTGAAATCTTTAGGTGCATCATCTCCGCTGTGTTTCATTTACAATTAAATGGGGTTCTTTTGAGCCAAAACACAACTGTCTTATGTTGTTATCTTTATTTAAGTTGACGTTATGTGTCGACCGAAACATGTCGTCAGCTTAAATAAAGATAATATAAGATAGTTGTGTTTTGACTCAAAATAACCCCTATTTAATTCTACCTCGAAGCCTGAAGATGATAGCCGTATGTTGTACCCAGGCGTAACTTTGGAAGGGGGGGAGTAACTGGATTTTGAAATATTATGGTGTGATAACGGGTACAGGGCTGTATCTGGCTCAGGACTGTGTCTAGAAGTCTAGAAATCATCTGCTGGTAACAAAACGATTATTAGTATTTTAGGTTTTTCCAAACATGTTGGTGTGAGAATCAAGTATTCTCATATATTACACCGTGTTGACTGGTAAATGTTTACCGACGTTTCGGAGGAAAGATTTGCCGCTACCTTCAGGCTCGTGAACTACTCACCCTAATGACTGAAGTATAAGTTCTCACTAACTTTTGCAAACTGTTTAGCACTCAACAGCGCGCAACATCTCAAATACCTGCATTTTCACAACAAGGATACTTCGAATTACGCAGAACCAGACGGAATTTTTGCACCGCGAGTTTCACTGCAGAAACCCAAGTGACCCAAATTACACGTAGAGGTTGTTGTACAATGGAGGCAACTGAATTTAAATTGCTAAATTATTTAATAGTAACAGTTTCTTCGTACGATAAAAAACACTGACCCACTTCTCTTGGTGCATTATGCGTGATAAAATATTGACGCTGCTGATAACATAATGACTGTGCGCCTACAAAACGTCCAGTACGTCAAAGGGTTGAATGACTGTGACATAATTCAGCGTGAATCACGTTGCAGCGAAATACCAGATGGTGCATTATCTTTCCAGATCAATTCATAATTAAAATAATAAGTGTAATTATTAAAAAATCTCGTATTCCCACTTTACGTTAAAAGAAACAGGATTAATTAGGAAGAGGTAACGTGAGAGAGGTCATGACTGTTTTGCAGCAGAAACGACGACTGCATAAATACTGCCTCAGTTGAAATATAAATTACAACACTTCCAATAAATATCACGTTACGGTACGAAACATTCAGATACAAGAATCCAATATTGTGTATCTCTGCCATGACGGTCGAGGAGCAACATATGTGATTAAAGCATACAACTTTAC
>Ga0123354_10011309_pt1 | contig 13780 bp, 14 predicted proteins | sample TergutLab28metaG_2_FD_97872 | JGI IMG/M metagenome (GOLD analysis project Ga0123354, IMG submission 97872) | Labiotermes labralis P4 segment gut microbial communities from Petit-Saut dam, French Guiana - Lab288 P4 | ecosystem: Host-associated > Arthropoda: Insects > Digestive system > Gut ... | reverse complement strand
TGGGTTAACCCCCCCAACATTCTGCCGCCTCACCCCCGTCTCCACCCCCCCCCCCCACCCCCCGTTACAAATCTGTGAATTATAAGTTGTTGGCCAGTGAGGGTTCACTGTTTTCCCTGTCCTTCTGCTTCCAAAATTACTAAATATGTTGACAATAAATACATATATGAACTTTTCATTGTTTGTTTTATTGCAAATGTATTACATAAATATTTGTTAAAATTGTTACATATGACTATAGTGTATGTGAGGTGTGAATATCTTGCAGCTTGTTACTGAGAATTCAGTCTTTCTTGTATGTGACACTGTTTCATGTGAGTGTTTCATGATGTTCTGAGGGATTGTAGTCCTTCCAAATCTTCATGATCCACTCACCCAATACCACAGCATCACATACCAGGAGACCTGAATTCCAATTTGGCATGTATGTTAACATATATGATGGAAGTGTAAAATTACTGCATTGCTTCCTTCCAAAATCTGTGCAGAACTTGTCTGTGAAGTGATACCACGTAGGAGCATAGATAACTACCATTCTTTCAAAGCAGCTTACTTTCAAGGCAGAAGAGCAAACCTACCAAAGCACACAGCATCACATCCCCATGGCCACTTTGAGAATTGTGTTGGTGACAAAGGTCATTCACAAAGCGTGTTCCTGATAAGCAGCGAGTGTAATGACAGAATGTATGTGATGTGCATATCCATCCTACATCAGACTGGAAGCTTGCTGTTTCAAACAATTCACACATTCTGTCTTTAGTGCAGGTTGGGCTACAGACCTTCAAACAGAAGTCATGTGTGGCTGTTGCAACCTTTCCCATTCAGGAATCAGGAATTTGTTTCCAGTAAAAATAAAAACTGGGGACAAGAGAAAGTTAGCGAGTGAGGATTTGCTATGTACTATATGGAATATTGGTCAACCAACATTGCTCGACCAGACACAGACAATTCAAAAACATCTAGGCAGAAATGCAACTTTTTAGAATATGCAATAGGTGATGTGACAGGAGTCAACAGTTTCCTCACTGTTCTATTCATAGGCCCAAGGGTAGTTTACGTTGTCCTGCACTGGGCAAACTAAAATTGTCTGTTTGCAGTCAGTTTTAACTTACCACTGTTTAGCTGCCAGCTGCTTGTTTACCAGTGTGTACAAAATGATTGTGCCACAGTGGATGAATAATATTAGCAAATGTATTTGGGTGTGATACAAAACCTGTTACTGGCTCAAAAATATAATTCCAAGTACACCATCAAGTGTTCTATTCCTTTCTTCAGCACCATCATCAAACTGCCAGAGTGCATCCTGTTATGTCACCATACAAAAACCTCATGCCTGCAGCATCATTCAGCTACACATACATCTTGAGTTCTCACTCATTCTGCCTATCATAATTAATTAATGACATCCATCCCTGTGACAGAATAAGGTGTGGACAGGTAGAAATTATGTTGGCAGTAATGAGACTTAAAGAGGACAAACCATGTATTGGTGATGACATGTTCCAAATAGGATCTAAATCTGCAATTCCATACAGTGATTGGCATGTTGGCTTATATACCTTTGTTATAATGACTCCCTGAGGATGTACCTCAGTGCCGAAAAATGTAGGATTTGGTGTCATATGTAGGATGGTACAAAATCAAATAGACTTGTTTGTGAGTGCTCTAATAATCAGTGACATGTACCTGATATTCAGTATGAAACTTATGAATGTAGTAGTAAATCCAAGGCATGTAAAGGGATCAATTTACCTTTCGTTTGCTTTTTAATAAACACATTTCACCAACTCACTTGTCCTGCAAATACAGTAAATATTCAGAATATGTGATTCGCTTACTTACAGTATAGCACAATTATTACTCTTATCATTGTGATTTTCAAAATCATCATCTTCACCACTACACCAATAATATTACAGTCATGTTATTATTTCCTTTCAATATAACTATGACCACAGTTAAATTAATTGTAATTCTGTCTTTCCATCTCTTTTTTTCAAGGCATTGTTATTATTTTAACCATGTTAATATTAATATTAGTGGTTTGTTCTTATAGCTTACAGGTTGGGCGATCAGGGGTTCAATTCCTGGTAAGGCTAAAAGATTTTTGTATTTCTGATGCGTGTCCAGACTGGCGAAGGAGCCAACCTACCTTCCTATTCAGTTATCCATACCAACTGTCATTACAAATTGATCAAATAACTATAAATGGGTCTATTCTGTGGTATAAGGTTTTTCATAGTGCTAGTCACAAACTCTTGATTTTAAAGTTAGAATTATATGGAGTAAAAGGCTCTATATTAAATTGGTTAAAATCTTATTTACATAATAGAAAACAAACAGTTGTATTGTACTTTATCAATTCACTTAATCTTCTATTGGACTGGGAAGTAGTTAGACATGGGGTTCCTCAGAGATCTGTTTTGGGCCCATTACAGTTCAACATGTATATTAACCTTCAGATGCCTAACATCAACTATAATTGACGTACTGCACCACTAACCTCCAAAGATGTATTTTATATATTTATTCAACAAATATAGGTACTGAATACTTTAAACATGATGTACACTCTCTGTTTTTTTTTTTGTCTTCAAAATGCAGTTTGTTTCATAATTCTAACGTATTTGGTTCCTGTATTATTCACATTTTATATACATTGTGCTAAAATTAAAAAAAATAATTCCGGCGCCAAAAGGTTAATGACTTTCCATGCATTATAAACAAAATTTTTTAATACCAGTCTTTTTGCAGATGATACAAATATTATTGTTTCTTCCAGTGATCTTAATGAACTAAATTCTAAAATTAAATTCAGTTCTACATTGTATATCAAAATGGTTTCAAAACAATCAGTTGGTACTGAACTTAAATAAGACGCATATTGTAAAATTTGCTTCTTCTAAGCTCCTGACTTATTCACTGAACAATGCACACAACAGTCGAGCTCTTACTGTTACTGAAAATACCAAATTCTTAGGCATTCATCTGGACTGCAATCTAACTTGGAAATCTCATATAGGTTATTTTAAAAAACTGAGTTTGATTTGCTTCATGTTGAGAAAATTAATACCTGTAGTAAATGTAAAAATGTTTTGTATGGTTTATTTTGCACATTTATATTCACAAATAATTTATGGTATAATTTTATGGGGTTCATCTTCATTAATGAGAAATATTTTCATAATTCAAAGAAGAGCGATTAGGATTATGCTGAGACTGGGTCCAAGGAGTTCTTGTAGAGAGGGTTTCAACAAATTGGATATATTTACAGTTCCTTGTTACTATATTTATGCCTTGATGTTATTTGCTGTTAAAAATCTTAATATTTAACAAACTAACTCCTGTGTTCATGGTATGAATACGTACAAGGCAGCAAAATAAACTGCATATACCCTCAGTAAGACTTTCCTCAGTACAGACAGGCATCTACTGTTCATCTGTTAAAATATTCAGCCAGCTACCACAAAATATGTTAAAATGTTGTAACTACATACCCTTAAGATTTTGTTAAGGGGCTACCTTGTTAAAAATGCCTTTTATTCCATTTAGGAATTTCTATCTGCTGGTTATAACGATGTAGACATAAGAGCATTCTTATTTAACTTGTTTTATTGTGTTGTGATGCGTATGGTTGCTTTTGAACTGTTGTGTGTGTATGATCTTATCTGTGTCATTTGTCATGTTCTTGCTAATTTTGTGTAATTTGTAACTTGATTTGACTTGATTGCATGTTGCAACTTGGCTCTTTTCATGACGAATTCCACATTCATTCCGTCTTGTGCAGATGATGGATCTGTGAATGAATATGTATATGTATGTACGTACAAACACAAAACCGCATGTGCAATCATGTAATCACAAATTGCAATGTCCACACTTGTGCGCTTTCATCTTCCTCTTGCGTTTTCATGTTTCCACACTGCGTTCGTCAAGGGCATGCTTTTGGCACATGTCATGGATGCATGCCTCAACCTGTCCTCACTTGTGCATCAGTAGTTGTTCACCTTGTAACAAGTGTAGATGGTGAATTCAATGGAGGTATCTGATGCTGCTATGTTAGGCGGTATAAGTGCTGTGTTGATAGTTTTAAAAAATGTAAGAAAAACACGCAAAAAATACTGGCGATCGATATGGGTTAAAATTATTTAAAAAGTTGAAATTCCAGAATAATGACGGATTTGGAATTCAATGAAGACGTTCTGTTTAAGAACTTAATGCGTATGTCAAAGATGAACTTTTATACGCTTTTGGGGATTATGAAGCCAAAGATTACAAAACAGAATACTCATTTCAGAAAATCAGTGCCTGCTGAAATTAAATTAGTGATCACACTTAGACATTTGGCCACCGGAGATTCATTTATGTCACTGATGTACTTATTTAAAGTAATGAAGCAATTCATATCATCAATGCTACCAGGGTTTCTAAAAGCTATAATTGAAAGGCTACAAGATTATGTCAAGGCAAGTTTTTTATTTTTTTAACGTTACAAATATTTTTACACAGTAGTAATATGCATTAAGAGGAAACCTGCATACAGTTTTTTATGTATAGATTTACTCTCTATATATTTGGACTTTTTAATTTCCAAGATTTGATGCCATTTTTATTGTCCCATTTCTAAGTCAAGCACATCAAATTTTTCAATAAGTTTTTGTACATTATTATTAATTGTTTGTATTTAAAGTCATTAAATCTTGAACTTCCTTGTAAGTTATATCATGGAGTTGGTTGGTGGATGTATTAGAATAATCAGAATTCACATTTTGACATGATTGCGGGGAAGAGCCAGGAAAGTAAGAGGTTGATGGCATTACTGCTTATGTTAAGGTTGGTGACGGGTTATCTAAAGGAACAGAATTCATTTCGCGCATTTCCATGTCAAAGAGATAGTTCTTAATGTAATTTTTTGCAATTACTTGATTATGTCAATTAAGTTTTCTCAGCTGGGATGCAACCATTTGTCCAAAAATGGAAGATTCATCTATATTCGTCAAATGATCTGCAGCAACTTTAAGGAAATTATATGCATCCTGTTCCCTTTCATCTTCCCAACTTCTCTTTAAGTTTCTTTTTGTTCTTATAGACAGATGAGCAAATGCACGTTCACTCTCTGAAATATGTGTCGACTGAGAAACAGGAACGGTTTCCACATCTTGGGAATCCTGAATCAATAATATTTTACCCAAAATGAGTTGTGATTCAATTACAAAAAAAAATAAAGCAAAATAAAGTGAAAAAGAAATACATTATTAAATGTATTTTAGTAATTAACATACACATGTATTTTAACATATACATTAACGTGTATGTTACGTTAAGCTACACCAAACTATACCAAATACATTCCTTCTTATCTAACAGCATATTTAACATACAGAAAAAAGTTATATCAAATTAAACCTTATCTCTTCATGTACGAATGTAATAATAAAGCAAATAAAATTAAGTGTTTTCTAACTACACAGCATTGTAAAAAACACATGCTATCATTTTATCTAATGTATATGATTCCCTACCTATTTTATTTTTATTTTATTTCTTTATTCACTATAATTTGTTTCATTTTTCAGTTACCTTCAAGTGAAGAGCAATGGAAAGCAATCGCGGATGAGTTTGACAGATGGTATTTTCCACATTGTATTGGTGCACTTGATGGGAAACACGCAGTGATACAACGACCAGAAAATACAGTGGGAGAATTCTATACTTATAAAGGGAACGAAAACATAAAATTGATGGCGATGGTGGACGCGAATTACTGCTTTATTCATGTCAACATGGGTTGCCAAGGACGTACTTCAGCATCACAATTTGTTATCTTTTCGCTCATATGATATTAAACATATATTGCATGATATTTTACATTTTAAATATTTTTTATCTACATTATATCATTCATTATACTGTATTTGTTTTATATTAACTGGAGTGTTGTTATAAATATAGAATTTTGTAACCTCTGTACGTATTTGGAATTGACAAGTTCCATGTATCGGTGGGTTTTACCCACTGTGGATTATATGAACGCAAATAATAATAATAATAATGGTGGTGTATTCAGAAATACTGAGTTTTATAAAAAAAAACTCGAAAATAACGACTTGTCTTTACCTGGCCGGACAATACTAGTTCCGTATACGTTAGTTGCTGATGATGCATTTCCTTTAACAAGACATACGACGAAACCCTACGCAATAGATTTGAATAAAGGACCCCCGAAAAGAGTATCCAATTACAGACTTTCGAGAGCAAGGCGTATTGTGGAAAATGCATTTGGGTTGCTTGCGCCTGTATTCAGAATTTTTCGAAAACCAATAGAAATTAAAGTTGAAAGTACTTAGTTGATACTGTCCTAACTTGTGTGTACCTTCACAACTTTTTCGTTCGCAACCAGATTCGGCTAGATATTATTCCCCTCAGGGATGTTTTGATAACGAGGATGCGAGCACTGGCGAAAGTATTAGAGGATCTTGGACAGAAGTTACTTCGAGTGACAGTGGCATAAGGCCTCTTCGATTACTTCCACGGAATGCATCAATAACGGCGATTAAGATCAGGGATGGGTTCATTTATTACTTTTTGACAGCTGAAGGTTCCATTCCATACCAAAATAACTACTTATAATTGTGCTAACTGTAACTAAACTAACATTAATAAAAATAATGTAAAACATTATGAAACGAATATTAATGAAATTAGAGAGTACTTACGTCATTTTTGTCTTCAAATGTACCTGGATTTTCCGACTCGGTGTTCTTTAGCTTGTCTTGGTGTTATGGAGTCCAAAATGAACATTAGTGATTTGTACGCAAACCAAGGACAGTCGTACCTTCGTCTACACCCGCACCACTTTTTTTTCTGTTAATTTTTGGTGCTTCTTTGTAAAATAAGATCGTTGGCTTTTAATTTTGTTCTTAACTTCTTTAACACTCATTTTATAATTTGTTGCCAAAGCATTCAACGCATCATTTCTTTTAATTTTGTTGGAGTAATCTTTATGATTCACGTCCCACAATGCAGTAAATGATCTGTACTCTTCAATAAATGCTACCGTTTTTGTGTGATCTGAAGACATGTTGCCTATATAAGCACGTAAAAGCTGAAATCAGTGGTGAACATACATCGACACAAATCGTCATCACTTGCGCTACTACATGCGTTACTGTTTTCGACACCGTTCAACATATTTAAGGCATGCGCTATAGCATGCGTCACTTTCGTCAAACGCATGCGACATACCAGTGTGCTAAACGCAAGCAAAAGCGCACGAGTGTGGACATAGCAAATCACGTTTTCGCAAAAGCGTGTTCAATGAAAAACATGGATCATAGCCATAATAGCCATAGCTCTCGCCGATCTATTGTAGCCCTAATGAGGGTTGACGTCACAGTTCATAGTTGACATGTTAGGACATTGCCCATCAAAGTTGGTAATCATGCCTGTTGAATGGCGGTGTATTTTGTTCGGTGTGTCTGTATGCCGTGAAAATTGGTACGTACATAACATAGATTATTTGTGTCGAGTGAGGTTTGTCATTCGGTAAGACCAGACTAGTCGTGTTTGTGCTCGTACTTGTGTGTCACCATAAGTGTGTGCGGTTTCACGGGGTTGACCCAAAGAACGCTAACTACTGAAGCGCGGGACAGGAATGGCTAGGCTCTTTTTCGAAGAGGCTGTACAAGGCGCAATGGAGTTTGAATGTTTCAAGCCACTGAACGGGCTGTCTTTATACTGCTAGCGATAGTTACGATAGCACAGACGATGTGTGTTGGTACACCTTGACTAGAATGATAGTGGACATGTTAGTGCAGGTATCGAGTCCTGTATAAATACGCAAGGTGGTTTACTAGCCAGCCTGGTGTGTGTCCCCCGAACGAAATCAAACTGAGTGTGCTGCTTGTGCTCTGAAATCATATGCTTTCTGCTTGACGTAATATCGTGGCGACTATTAGTTACCCTCGTTTCAAAGAAGCGTAGTGCCTTCATCTTCAGGATGAAGCTCTCTGCAACTTTTTACCAATCCACTGTCATATAACTGCTCAAAAAACTTGAATCTTCAAAACTACCACATATTGCATGAGTTCTGTATACAAAATTCAGTTGTGGTGGAAATTCCAAACTCGTATTGGTGTACTGTTACAGGATTGGATAATGTGCTCCCTTCATGGTTTTCCTGCAGTTCCACCCCTGGGGCATGTTTCCTTGTGTGAAGTGGAAGGGAGAGTGTATTCCATGCCAGCAGAACAGGCCAATGTCCACACTTTTACAACTGCAGTAAGCATAATTTTTATAGGGATTTTTTTTATTATTAATGGGTTTACAGAACACTTTCTGTAACTTTGTATGAAGCAGTTATGCAATATATTTGATTTATTTCTAGAATGTCTATATCCATTGATATTAAATTTGTACCTTCTGTAAAGATTCTACATCTATATATATATACACACAAACACACACACACAACGTATGTATCTACATATTCTATATGAAGTATTTTTTTTACAAACACTGTGACTGAGATTTTGAGGTTATGCCTAACAAACATGTGTTTACAAAATTTGCATTTAATTAATAAGTTTTGAAAAGAGAGATTATGAGTATTATGATGGGAAGCACTGAAGCATCCTGCATTCAGCCCATGCTTGTTACCTTGCAGTTTTCATGCTTTTGGACCATTACAGAGGCCATCAAATATGCATGTTCACAGTTAGCAAAGATGTGCAAGAAGCCAATTAATTTCTTGTGAGACAGGATACACCAACTTATGTATTAGTGGGAATGTTGCTTAAATATCCATGGTATTTTTTTCTGTTGCAGTACCTTCTAATGAGCATCCTTAAATGGTTTTCAGTTGTATACCTCAAATGTAGTATATTAGGAATAATAATGAATATTCAGCCCCCGCCACTCACATTCTGAACACCAGACATGTCTGACAGAATGGAAGATACTGAAAAATTAGTTGAAAATAATAACAGTGGTTGGAGAATGGACATACTAGAGAATTTATATGTTTGTCTTGATAAGACCATAACAACAGAATAATTGGGTGAGGAACACATTATACTGTTTGTGTGTGTGTATACTCAAATTAAAAATATCCCAGAACACACATGCACAGTATAATAGTACAGTACAGCAGCATAGCCACCTCTTTTCCACAGGCATAATTACGATACAAACCCCAAATAAGTAATAGCTTTTCACCTGTGTTCAACAAGGTTATGTACAAAACATGATGCACAAGCCAAACCTCTCAGATGGTAATAAATATTTTACAGTCTTTTATTATTCAGCATAAAACAGCTCTTTCAAATTAAACAAAAGTATTTTTCATTAAGTAGACCATATCAAATAGTTACATGTTTCTCCATATTCGGAAAATATGCATAACTAAGTTAATACATGTTGCCCTTGTTTTACATCTTTTACTTCAATGCCACTTTCCAAATATACACCATATCTTAATTTACGCACTCTCATTTTCGGTTTAACACCCTATAGTTGGCTGCACTCTGTTATGATAAACCCTACCAATTCCATTATTTCTTATGGGAATACCATTTTTTATTTATCGCCACTTTTTTCCGGGACACAACTAGGGCACAAATCAAGGGCTTGGTGTATATTGTTGCAAGTAATGATCTACTATACATTTTGTTTACATTTTTAATATTTGTGCAATTCTTCATTAGGTGGCACCTAATGAAGAATTGCACACATATTAATGGATGATTTATTCAACCAAATTAAAAATTTTGGCCCATATACATATGGCATTATACGTGCTACTTGCATTTTGACGAACATGATTCATTTCTCGATTCATTTTTTTTTTTTGTCTGTTTTCGTATGTCAGTCCTTATATTTTTCTCAGTATTTTCCTTTCCAACATCCTTAAGACTCTTTCCATTTGTCAGGGTCCATGATTTAGCACAATAGGTCACAGTCAGTTGTATAATTTTTTTCATAAAGACACGCTTCTAATGACTGGGTTATATATCTTTTCTTAAGTTAATGGCTTAGTGCATGGTGTCATGCATGACCAGCAATAATTCTTGCTTTGATCTCTGCATCAGCCTCATTGTTACCCAGGAGCGTATATATGTAAAAATTTCTGTGTTTTTGTATTTCTGTCTGTTTCTTTCAATTCTTTTCTGGTGCATTACCATCTTTATTTCTTTAAATGATGATTTTGGTTTTGGATGCATTTTTGGTCAAGCCAATCCACAATGCTACAGTTGTCATATCTTCTGTATTTTCAGCAGCACATTTTGCCACATGTCCAAAAACTGCCACATCATATGCATATAAGAGGTCGTGCCATGTTCTGTTGAATGTTGTTCCTCCTGGTTTTTGTTTTCACATTCCTCATTAACTTTCCCCTTATGCAGATTAAATGAGAGTGTGTATAATTGCCTCAATCCTACAGTGGTTTCAAAATTAGGTGACATCCTTCATTGGCTTTTCATCTTGTTGTTAGTGTTTTCCAGTGTCATCTTAACCAATCTAACTAACTGAGTATTCCACACTCATAAATTTCTATCAACTGATCTCTATTAATACTGTCATGCTTGTTTATAATCTGTATATAGCTAATGAATAGCCACATTGTATTCATAAGAGTTCTCAAATATTTCAGACTGATAATCTGATCATTTGCAGATCAAGCTCTGCAGAAGTCACATTGATGGTCACCCAGAGTATCTTCTTTAGAAGGTTCAAGATAAATTACATTCGGGAGTGAAATTCTTCAGTAATGCATTCTGTCTTGTTCCCATTTTTATATATTGGACATGTGATGGCACTACACTTACCTGGCTTTTGCTGTTTCTTCCACTGTGTCTGCATCAGTACATATACGGATCTTTGTCCGCATCGTCCTGTGTCCACCTTTAATTAACTCTGCTGTTATGGAGTCTTCACCTAGTTTCCCTGTTGTTCTTCATCTTTCATATAACAGCTGATAATTCTTGTATGGAAGGAGCTCTAATGGCATGCTCTTGTTTCTCAGTATATACGCTTCCTACTGATGTAATTCCCTTATCTTGAGGATTAAGCAATTCCTTGAAGCAGTCTGCCCATACTTCAAGTAGCCTTTATCATTTCCTACTATGACTCCATGTTTATTTTAACAAAGAGAGGTTTTGTTGAAAACCCTCCATAATCATTTTTATACTCCCATGCAGTGAACACACATTTTAATTTGTCAGTATTATATTTTATATTTGACTTGGAATGTCTATTACAAATAAAGTACACATCTGCATATTATATAGGTTCACCAAATTTCACTGAAATCTGAAGGAGTCAGGTTGAAAACTGCACTTGTATGTGTTTGAAGTGGAAGGGTGCCCTTTTCTCATCACAGTACATACTTGTATATACTATGTACCTACAAGGTTGAGTCATGCCTGTGCATGCATGCGTGCCCTTAACAAGGCGTTCTCTGGCCTGCAGCACAGGTATCTCAGTGCTGAACTAATGGTAAGCTGGTGGTGTGAGGTACTGCTACAGGCAAGGTGTGGCACAATCTTAACAGACATGGTTCTTGCACTGGTTAGTCAGTTACATGCCAGGGTGAGCAGTATAAATTAAATCTGCAGTGTGCCATAGTTTTTGTGTCACTTGGACCATCACATTATCTACCGACATGATAGTCTGAAAGGATATAATCCCCCAGGCAATTTCCTATTTTATGCCTCAGCCATCTTGTAAGGGAGTTTGTCACATCATAAAGTACCAAATTTAGGACTGTGAAGTCAAAATTTTGCTGCAGATCAAAGACTTCTCTATTCAAGAAGAAGGTTGATTCACATGAAATTTACTTTTTCTTCATATACTGAGTTGTGATAATTAAATAAGGTTAGTTTTCTCAGTTACTCACCTCAACTCCAAAAATGAAAGATTTTGTAGTACATCTTGTCTTTTGTAGAATTAAAAGTCTCTTTTTGCTGGACTTCCTTTGACTGAACTTAATTATGTTTTCAGGTCACATCACATCCTCGTATAGCAATTACCCGGGACATCTTGCACTCAAGCATTTGTCGGGAGGACGCGCGCAGAGTTTTCCTTCCAGTTTATGAAACACTTATCAAGAAAGTGACAAATGTTTGGTGAGTTGCTCAGCATGCAGAGTTTGTGTTCATTGCTAAATATTTCCTTAATATTTTCTGTAATATTATGCTGTCATCTTTTCCTTCTTCAGGCTGACTTTTTCTTACTTCTTTGCTTACTCCTGTCTGATAAGGGAGTCATCATTCCTACAAAATTACCTGGCATTGCTGTTTCCATCATTCAGTGTGGTGGCATGTCATGGTGCAGTTGATTGAGGCACTACAATACAAGCCAGAAGGTCGTGGGTTTGATTCCCGATGGCGTCATTAGAATTTCTCATCTACTTAATCCTTCCGACCGCACCTTGGCCTTGGGGTCGACTCAGCCACCAACAGACATGAGTACCAAGGAATGTTTCCTGGGGGGTAAAGGTGGCCAGTACGTAGGGCTCACAACTTTACCACGTTCGTGTGCCCATTGTCTGGAAATGTGGGAGCCTCTGCCTCCCGGAATCCTCAAGACATACAGGGATTGCTGTACCTTTATCAGTCAGTGTTTCTGTGACATTTACTATGCACATTCTTGATATAAAGTTAGCATGAGGTAGGGCTAAGTACATTTCCTATATTATCCTCTTTCCTAGGTTATGTCAGCTCTGAGATAGTGGCATCTGAATCAGGAGGAAGACTAAAGAACTATGGTAATAAATTAATAGTTCTGTCATATGTATTTTTAGGTGGGAGGTGGACCAACATCAGAAGTTCCATGCTAACAAAGACCTGTGTATTGTTAAACTGGTAACTGAGGGTCAGTGGAATATAAATTTTTTATTTTGTAATAATGGGGCACATTTTGATTACTGAAGATATATCAAACTGGAGCTAATTTTGGAGAGTAATTAAAATGAAGCAGTGTTTTTTTCTCCCCCCTTCCCAAGAGTCATTTCCAGACCATCATTCAGGACCATAATCTAAGTGGTACCATTGTCACTTCCACATCGCAAGATTTTCTCATCAACCATGTTGTTATAACTGAGTACAGGAAACCAATATTTATGTCATTGGTGTGACCTCCAGTGACAAAACAATACCAGGTTTCATGAAAATTGGTCTGGTAGTCCCAAAGTAGAAACTTAGGAACATGGACAATGTGGTGATCTTATGAATGTACATTTTTCTCCATCTTAGAAAAAGATAGTAATTACAACTTTCTACTTTCCCGTTGTTCATCATTTTTCTGTTTTGTAAGGTAGACCCAAAACAGAAAAACAAAATACTTGTTTTGAGATAAAATCATCCATTTTTTTCTGTCCTCAATATGGTTCTCAATCTGCAGGGGAAAAGCCAACTGTGTACATCCCCAGCCATCTGGTGTGCCTGGCGTTAGTTTCATTTTCTGCCTTCTCGGTATTTTCTGATATGCATTCGGACTTGCATATTTCTGTCTTTAATGATTGGCTTTGGTTATATGCTGAGTAATTCTGTTGACCAATCTAGTCTCTCTCTCTCTCTGCGTGCGTGTGTGTGCGCGCGTGTGCGTGTGTGTGCGTGCGTGCGCGTGTGTGCGTGCGTGCGCGTGTGTGCGCGTGCGCGCGTGTGCGCGCGTGTGCGCGTGTGTGTGTGTGTGTGCGTGTGTGTGCGCGTGTGTGCGCGCGTGTGTGTGTGTGTGTGTGTGTGTGTGTGTGTGTGTGTGTGTGTGTGTGTGTTTGTGTGTG